>JADMIO011054722.1_pt1 | contig 80624 bp, 70 predicted proteins | sample 8958161 | NCBI WGS metagenome assembly JADMIO01 (sample SAMN16585339, study PRJNA669376) | soil metagenome | isolation source: Crop rotation soil | place: USA: Cullars Rotation, Alabama | collected 2011
GCGACAACTTGTCCACGTGGAATTCTAAGCTTAGGATCCCAATGTGCTGGAAAGTATTGCTACTATAAAAGACACAAAGTATGATTTGGATTCTACGTTGTTTCCTGTTAGAAAAAATCAAAAAATTAATCATTTAGCAGATTTAGCTTATTATTTAAAGGAGCATCCAACTATTAAAAAGATAAACATTTATGGTTACGGACTTAGTGCAAATGAGCTGAAAACATTAAAGGATAAACAGGTTTCTTTCCATCCGGCAGACATTCCATCTGGTATAATTTCAGCCAGTTGGCAGAAGAAGTTAAAAGCAAGCGAAAGTCTAAAAGTTCAAGGAGTTTACAATAATCCAACTAATGAGACTGTTAAGCTAAAACTTTATGGAATGGGTGCAAGCCTCGATTCTGTCGATGTTAAGCCTAACGCAATATTCAATTTTTCTTTAGCAAATACACCAGAACAAATTGGTAAAGCAGTATTTACTTTAATTGCCTTGCAAGGAAACGATACATTGTCAGTTGAACCTGTACCATTTGAAGTAGAAAATAAACAACCAATTAATGTTTTAATTTTAGCATCCTTTCCAGATTTTGAATATAAGTTTTTAAAGAAATGGCTTTATGAAAATCAATATGCCGTTGCTCTAAGAAGCCAGATCAGCAAAAATAAATACAGTACAGATTTCTTGAACATGAAAACTGTAAATCTAAATCAGCTTAATCAAGCTCTGCTAAAAAATATGGATTTGGTGATTATAGATGAAGATGAGCTTTCGGCAATTCCGGCAAATGATAGGGCTTCAATTTATAATGCAGTAGATAATGGAATGGGGTTAATCATTAGATTAACCAATCCAAAACCCCAAGGCAATGCTCAAAGTTTTAATCGATATGAAGTTTTACCTACAGTGGAAAAACCTTTGTCGTTAAATTCATTAGAAAATTTAAAATTTAGTGATTTGCCTTTTAAGCAGACCTTGTTTTTAAAATCAGGAGTAAACAATCAGCCTTTAATTGTTGATGAAACAGGGCGAATTTTAGTGAACAGCCAGTTAAGTGGAATGGGTAAAATCTTAACCTCTACTTTTTCGTCAACCTATCAATGGCAATTGGCAGGTAAACAATTTGATTATACAAGCTTTTGGTCTTTACTTTTTGCTAAATCCTTAAGAAAGAAAATAGAAAGTCAGTCGTTTACGTTAGCGCCACAATTTCCATCAGTTGATGAAAAAACCAGGCTAATGCTAAGCTTGGCTGATAGTAAGGTTCCAGCTATTTCAATTGACAGTGTGAAGATAAGTCCAAGGCAAAATATGGAAATACCATCGGAATGGGACGGGTTGTATTGGCCGAAAAAATTTGGATGGCAGCGTTTATCTATTAATCAAAAAACGGAAAACATCTATTTTTATAAAAAAACTGACTGGAAAAATGCGAAAAACTTCATCAACCTTGAGCATACAAGAAATTTCGTTGCTAACCAAGCATCTCAAATTAAGAATGATGATAAAATTGAGTATTTAACTACAGAAATGGTAAATAAATGGTGGTTTTTTGTGGTTTTTTTATTGGCTATTTCTTATTTATGGTATGAACAACGTTTTTTGGCTAATAAATAAGCAATTGAAACTAAAATGTTATACTTCTAAGTGGTTTTGCTAAGCTAAAATAGCTACCTTGTTTATCGAACCACTAACCGAGCTTTTAGCGAGCTCTTGTTACCATTAAAACATTAACACTTACGATAAACTAAAACTAAACAGCTTTGAAAAGAAAAGACTTCCTCTACTTATCTGGCATAGGTGCAAGTGCTTTGCTTTTGCCGGATTTCTCGGCTTATGCAAATCCGATTGACCCTTTACAAGCCCTCGATAAAATAGACGTAAAAATCAAAAAAGAACTGGCCGATGTTGCTTTAAATGCAGCGAAAGCTAAAGGTGCAACTTATACAGATGTTCGTATTGGTCGTTATTTAAACCAATTTGTTTCTACTAGAGACAAACGTGTGCAAGGAGTAGCCAATACCGAATCTTTTGGTGTAGGTATTCGTGTTATTGCTAACGGATGTTGGGGTTTTGCTGCTACCAATACGGTAACTAAAGAATCTATTGCTAAAACGGCTGAAGAAGCTGTAGCTGTTGCAAAAGCAAACGCTAAAATTCAGGGAGAGGCTGTTCAATTAGCTCCTCAAAAAGGTTTTGGCGAAGTAAGTTGGAAAACGCCGATGGAGATTAATTCGTTTGAAGTTCCCATCAAAGAAAAAGTTGATCTATTATTGAATGTGAATGATATAGCCATTCAGAATGGAGCAAATTTTGTTAATGCAGCTTTATTTGCTGTAAATGAGCAGAAGTATTTTGCATCAACAGATGGATCATATATCGATCAAGACATTCATCGTATTTATCCAACATTTGGTGTAACCGTTATCGACAGAGCATCAGGTAAATTCAAAACTCAGTCAGCTTTAAGCTCGCCAATGGGCATGGGTTATGAGTACATGAACGCAAGGCCAGAAGATAAGGTAAGCGGTGTAATTACTCGTTACAAAGGTAGATACGATATTTTAGGTGATGTGAAAGAAGCTACACGTGTAGCCAAAGAAAAAATTACTGCTAAATCTGTAGAGGCTGGCAAGTATGATTTAGTTTTAGATCCATCACATTTATGGTTAACTATTCACGAGTCTGTTGGTCACCCAACTGAGTTAGATCGTGTTTTGGGTTACGAGGCAAACTATGCAGGTACCAGTTTCTTAACATTGGATAAATGGCAGTCTAAGAAGTTCAAATTTGGTAGTGACAAGGTAAATATCATTGCAGATAAAACGCAAGTTGGCTCATTAGGTGCAGTAGGTTATGATGATGAGGGCGTAAAATGCAAACAGTGGAATTTAATTAAAGATGGAGTTTTAGTTAACTACCAAGCGATAAGGGATCAAGCTCATATCATTGGTTTAACAGAATCTCAAGGTTGCTGTTACTCACAAGGATGGAATGATGTTCAGTTTCAGCGCATGCCAAATGTTTCATTAGAATCAGGCAAGGCAAAACTAAGTGTTGATGACATGATCAAAAATGTAGAAAAAGGAATCTACATTATTGGTGATGGAAGTTATTCTATTGACCAGCAACGCTACAATTTCCAATTTGGCGGTCAGTTATATTACGAAATCAAAGAAGGTAAAATTGTAGGTATGCTTAACGATGTGGCTTACCAATCAAATACGCAAGAGTTCTGGAATTCTTGTACCGCTATTTGTGATCAAAGTGATTATCGTTTAGGAGGTTCATTTAACGATGGTAAAGGACAACCTGGACAAAGTAGCGCCGTTTCTCACGGTAGTTCTACAACAAGATTTAATGGAGTTAATGTTATCAATACAGCTAGAAAAATATAATTATGGCCATATTAAGTAAAGAAGAAGCCCAAGCAATATTAAAAAAAGTACTCAGCTTTTCTAAGGCAGACTCATGCGAAGTGAGTTTAAATGGATCTAATGGAGGTAATATTCGTTACGCTCGTAATGCTGTTTCTACTGCGGGACAAGTAAACGTAATGAGTTTATCAGTAAACTCAACCTTTGGTAAAAAAACAGGATCAGCATCTATTAATGAGTTTGATGATGCTTCACTTAAAAAAGTGGTAAGTAGAGCTGAAGAATTAGCAATGCTTGCACCAGAAAACCCTGAGTTCATGCCTTTGTTAGGTGCTCAGACTTTTCAAGAATCAAAAACCTATAACGAAAATACAGCTGCAATGACGCCTGATACCAGAGCAGAAATGGTTGGTAAAAGTTTAGGTGTGGCAAAAGCAGCTAATTTAGATGCTGCGGGGTTTTTAGAAAATTCTACCCGTTTTAATTCAGTAATGAATTCTAAAGGTTTGTTTGCATATAATAAATCGACCAATGTTTCATTTTCTGTTACCATTAGAAATAAAGAGGGAACAGGGTCTGGTTATGTGGAGCAAGACTTTAATGATCTAAGTAAAATGGATGTACTTGCGCTAAGCAAGATTGCTGCTAGCAAAGCCACAGGTTCTGCAGGTGCAAAAGCCATTGAGCCTGGAAAATATACAGTGATACTAGAACCTTTAGCAGCTAGCGATATTTTAAGCAATATGTTTAGAGGTTTTGATGCCCGCAGTGCTGATGAGGGAAGAAGTTTCATGAGCAAAAAAGGTGGAGGAACACGTTTAGGCGAACAATTGTTCTCTGAAAACGTAAATATCTACTCTGATCCAATGAATCCTGAATTGCCTTCTGCCACTTGGAATGGAGATGGATTAGCATTAAAAAGAACAGATTGGGTTAAAAACGGTGTGGTTAAAAATCTAGCTTATTCTAGATTTTGGGCTGAGAAAAAAGGTGTAGAACCTGTGCCATTTGGAAGAAGCATGGTAATTGAAGGTGGTACTCAATCATTACAAGATTTAATTAAAAGCACTGAAAAAGGAATTTTAGTGACTCGTTTTTGGTATATCCGTTCAGTTGATCCGCAAACATTATTACTAACGGGGCTTACACGTGACGGTACTTTCTATATCGAGAATGGCGAAATCAAATTCCCAATTAAAAACTTTAGGTTTAATGAAAGTCCGGTAATCATGTTAAATAATGTAGAGGCTTTAGGTAAACCAGTTAGAACAGGCAGTGGAATGATTCCACCTATGAAAATAAAAGACTTTACTTTTTCATCATTGTCAGACGCGATTTAATTATAAGATTTCAAAGATTGCACAGATGAGAAGAAGAGATTTTTTATACATGACAGGTATAGGTACAGGTGCAGCAATGTTGCCTAGCCTAAATACTTTTGGTAGGTTAATTTCTGTTGAAGAAGCCTTAACTCCAGTTGATGTAAAGCTTAAAAAACAAATGGCTGATGTAGCTTTAAACGCTGCAAAATCTAAAGGTGCAACTTATGCTGATGTACGCATTGGTAGATACTTGAATCAGGTTGTTGCTACTAGAGATGCTCGTGTAGAAAACGTAGCCAATGGCGAATCTTACGGTATGGGAGTTAGGGTTTTGGCTAATGGCTCATGGGGTTTTGCAGCCACCAATAATTTAGATAATGATAGCATTGCCAAGGCAGCTGAACTAGCCGTGGCCATTGCAAAAGGTAATTCTAAGTTAATGAGTGAACCAGTTCAGTTAGCGCCTCAAAAAGGCTATGGAGAAGTGAGTTGGAAAACACCTTTGGAGGTTAATGCTTTTGAAGTGCCTATTCCTCAAAAAGTGGAATTGTTATTGAATGTAAATAGCGAAGCGTTAAAGGGTGGTGCTAAATATGTGAACTCAAACTTGTTCATGATTAATGAGCAGAAATACTTTGCTTCTACAGATGGCTCTTACATCGATCAAGATATCCATAGGATTTGGCCTAATTTTACGGTTACCAAAATTGATGCGGCTAATGGCAAGTTCGAAACTCGTAATGCTTTAAGTGCACCAATGGGGATGGGATTTGAATACCTTACTCCAAAAGACAGTGAGAAGATAAAAGGCGGGCCTGTAACGATGTACAAAAAGCGTTACGATATGTTTGAAGATGTGAAAGAAGCCACCTTACATATAACGGAAAAACTAAAAGCAAAACCAGTACCAGCAGGTAAATACGATTTGATATTAGATCCTTCGCATCTTTTCTTAACTATTCATGAATCAGTTGGTCACCCAACAGAGTTAGATAGGGTATTAGGTTATGAAGCAAATTATGCAGGTACAAGTTTCCTAACCCTAGACAAATGGGAAAGTAAAAAATTCAATTTTGGTAGTGAGCACGTTAATGTAATAGCTGATAAATTGGAAGTGGGTTCTTTAGGTGCTGTAGGTTATGATGATGAAGGTGTGAAATGTAGTAAATGGGACATCATTAAAAATGGAATTTTAGTTAACTATCAAACCATTCGTGATCAAGCTCATATATTGGGACTAAAAGAATCACAGGGTTGTTGTTATGCAGATAGCTGGGATAGTATCCAATTTCAAAGAATGCCAAATGTATCTCTTGCCCCAAGTAATACAGAATTAACCGCAGCGGATATGGTTAAGGATGTAGAGAAAGGAATTTATATGTTTGGTCGTAATTCTTATTCAATAGATCAACAACGATATAACTTTCAGTTCAGTGCACAACTAGCTTATGAAGTTAAGGAAGGAAAGATTGTAGGTATGTTTAAGGATGCTTCTTACCAATCTAACACCCAAGAATTTTGGAATGCTTGCGCTAAAGTTTGTGGTAAAGGCGATTATAGATTAGGAGGGACTTTTTCCGATGGAAAGGGACAGCCAAGTCAGGTAAGTGCCGTTTCTCACGGTAGCGCAACATCCCGTTTTAATGGCGTAAAAGTAATCAATACGGGTAGTAGAATAGGGTAATTTTGAATTAAAAACCTCGTAGGCTTTAAACCTACGAGGTTTTATGTTTATTTTTCAGCTAATTCTTTTACTTTATCTAAAGCCTTTGGCCACATATCAGCAAACATGTCAATCATTTGCTTGTTTTCTTCAGATTCATCCATTTCCATGAAAATATGCAAATTGGTTTTTCCACCTAAATCTGTTAATGTATAGTTTTCTTTAGCACCAGCCCAGCGTTTAACCTCTTCACTATCGTAGTCTTCAATTCCATTTTTAATCATTCCTAGGTGCTCAATAGACATGTATTCATTGGGTACGTTATCAGCAATTCTGGAAACCATTCCGCTATCTTCAGATCCAAGAAATAAAGCCTTGCTCCCTTTTTGCCAATCGGTTTCTACTCTTGAACCTTCACTAAATGCAGTGGTCCAAATTGGATAAGTTTCTACGCCAAAAAGAACATCCCATACCTTTTCTCTCGACGCATTGATTTCAATATTAAATTCCATAGTTTTAAGTATTTAGTATATAGTAGTTAGATAAATTACCCTGGATTTCGCTTATCGGCTGGTGTTTCCGCTCGCCGAAATTATTGCGGTGTTTCGGTCGGTGAGACACCGACCGATAGGAAAGATACCCTAGACTTAAGACTCACGACTAGTGACTCCGGACTTATCAAGGCATTTTACTAAAGTCCATGTGTAACAGGTTCCATCTATGTCCGTCAAGGTCGATGAATCCACCACCATACATCCAGCCATCTTTTTCTCCGCCTTTGGCATAAATTTTACCACCTGCATCTTCAGCTTTTTGCAACATTTCATCAACTTCTGCTGGGCTTTCGGCATCAATAGAAAATAGTACTTCTGTTCCTTTTGAGGTGTCTGAAATCTTGTTTCCGCAAAAACCTTCTATAATTTCATTCCTAAATAACATCATCACGAATTTACTTTTCTCCCCAATAAAAAATGATGCCATGGTATCGGTAAATGGAAATCTTTCATTTTTGGTAAATCCCATCTTGCTGAAGAATTCAACTGATTTATTAATATCTGCCACTGGCAAGTTAGCCCAAATCTCTTTTGTCATAATTTCTATATCTAGTTTATACTAAGTTCGAAATTATTTCAGGTAATTATTGGGTTAAATACGACAATATTAAGGGGGAAAAGGGACAGGTTTTTAAGAAGAGATGTTATCCTAAGCGTAGTCGAAGGATTACTTCAAATATTGTCAATTAATGGTCTTCGACTACGCTCAGACTGACAAACTATGAACAAATATTCAAATCAGCAAGTTGTCCTGGTCTTTTTAACTTGAATAAGTCCGCCACCAACTAAAGAAAAAGTAAATTCCCAAAAGCCATCACCATTTTCAAATTTGATATCATCAACTTCGCCAAAAGTACCAATGCCGTTACTTATTGAATCACCTATTTTGATTGATGTTAATTCGCTAGTAGGAGTGGTGTCATTTAATATTTTCATGGTTGAAAATTGATAACTGAAAATTGCGGACTGAAATTATCCCATCGTATTGTAACAAGCCCTGCATCTAGGCTCATAGCTATCTTTTTCCCCTAATAGGATTTTAGAATCATTTACAACAGTACGGTAAGAATAAACTGCTGGACTCCCGCATTGCATACAAACTGCATTTACTTTAGTTACATGTTCGGCAATGGCTAATAAAGCAGGCATAGGGCCAAATGGCTTCCCTAAAAAATCCATATCTAAGCCTGCAATAATTACCCTTATTCCTTTTAAAGCTAATTTATTACAAACTTCTGGTAATTCCTCATCAAAAAATTGAGCTTCATCTATACCTACAACTTGTGTATTTGCACCTAATAATAAAATGGCTGATGAACTATCAACAGGAGTTGATTGAATAGAGTTTAAATCGTGCGAAACAACCGCTGTTTCATCGTATCTAGTATCTGTTTTAGGTTTAAAAATTTCTACATTCAGCTTTGCAATTTGTGCTCTTTTTAATCTTCTAATTAATTCTTCCGTTTTACCAGAGAACATGGAGCCGCAAATTACTTCTATGCTTCCACAAAATTCTCCTCTTCTAAAGTTTTGCTCGCTGAATAACATTTGTAAAGGTATTTTAGCCAAATATAAAAGAATTTTATAGTACTTTTGGTTGTCATTTATTAACATAAATCACCCACTTTTTCGTTAAGCTACTATGATGAACCAAGAAGATCTTTTTAAGAAATTAGGATTGATATTAAATGAATTGAATGAGCAATATCAATTCTTGGCCCAAAACCCACAACAGCTCAGTGAGTTGGAACTTGAGCTTTTTCAAGCTAATGCAAATTTCTTAGCAGACCATGTACAGATTATCAAGAAAATTAACGCCAATAAACAGTCTCCTTTAGTTTTGGCAGCTGCCGATGAACAAGCACCTGAAGTTGAAAATAGAGTTACGCTAACCAATGATGATACACAAGAAGAGTGTATGATTGAGGATATTGCTTTTGCAGATCAGAAAGAAGAAGAAACTCCGGTTGTTTTAGAAAAACAGGAGCCTTTAATTCAGTTTGAAGAAATTGAGCAAGAGGTTTTTAAGCTAGATGATGAACCTTCTACTTTCGAATTTATCTTGAACGATCACTCTGAACATGAGAGCATCGAGGGCGTACCACAGATGGACTATAATCAATTTGCCCGAGATAGCTTCATCACCGATGAAAACAAATTAAACGCAGATGAAAAATTTGAGTTCGAAGAGAAAAGCGTAGATGAGTTGTTTAATCGCCCATTAAGCGAAGAAGAAGAACGAATAATTGAACAAAAAAGGAAACTTAGGGAACAACAGATGCCAGAAATTGTAGAGCAAGAAGAAGATGAAATTGGTCCCGAGCCTTTTCTAGTTACTAAAACAGCAGAAGTGCAAGAGGAAGAATTTCCAATTGAAAAAGAAGATTTAGAATTGGAAGTTGCCCCTGTTGAAAATACAGTTGTTAATAAGGTAGAACCAGTTGAAGACCCTGCTTATAAACCGACTCTCAACGATTTATTAGCAAAGACAAGGGGAGAAAATATCAATGCCACAACAAATGTTGTAGTGAAGGATTTAAAACAAGCCATCAACCTAAATGACAAATTACTTTATATTAAGGATTTGTTCAATGGATATAATTTAGCTTATGCTGAAGCAATTGATTTAGCCAATAAGTTACCAAACTTTGAGGCAGCTGATAACTTCTTCCAAAAAAATTATGCAGCTAAAAATAACTGGGCAGAAAAACAAGGTACTGTAGATAAGTTTTACGAATTATTGAATCAACGGTTTAAATAACCACCAGTCCCTAAAGGGGATCGTTACAATAGAAAAGCTTTTGCAGTGAATTAAATCAAAGTCCCCTTCAGGGGATTTAGGGGTTAAATAAATCCCATTCTATTCGAATCGAGCTTTAGGAAGATAAATAGTAAAATAGTAAAGCTCCACAAAGATGATCCTCCATAACTTATAAATGGAAGGGGAATTCCTATTACTGGCATTAGCCCAATTGCCATTCCTATATTAATAAATACGTGGAAGAAGATAATGCAAGCAATGGAATAACCATATACTCTTGAAAAGGTAGATTTTTGTCGCTCTGCGATATTCAAGATCCTAACTAACATAAATATATAAAGACCTATTACAACAAAACATCCTACAAATCCCCATTCTTCACCTACCGTTGAAAATATAAAATCTGTACTTTGCTCTGGTACATAGCGTAATTTAGTTTGTGTCCCTTCTTTCCAACCACGTCCAGTTAATTGACCAGCACCAATTGCAATTTGAGATTGCCTTACATTATAGCCAACACCTTGATTATCCGTCTTAAGTCCTAAAATCAATTCGATACGTGCTCTTTGATGCGTTTGTAAAACATTATTGAAAAGAAATTTAGCAACAAACAGATAGCCAATTGCCACAATGGTAATTATGGTGATGTTAATTATTCGTTGTTGCTTTTTTCGATTGTTATAAACAAATAAGGCTCCAATTATCAGAATGGAAGAAATTAATAAAAATGGAGATAGGAAGAGGTTAAGGATGAATAATGTAACCAATCCCCAAAAAATAATCAATAAATAACCTGATAATCCTTCCCTATACAAAGGGAACATGAACGACAAGAAAACTAGCATTGATCCAGCATCTGGTTGAAGCATGATCAGACACATCGGAATACCTATGATAGCTGCAGCAATCAATACCGGTCTTAAGGTAGTAAGCTTTGGATTAAAGGAACTGATATATCTTGCTAATAGTAGTGCAGTGCCAAATTTAGCAAATTCCGAGGGCTGCAAGCGGAAGGACCCTATAGCTATCCAAGCTTGATTACCGCCAACATTTTTCCCAACTACCAAAACGGCAAGTAAGAGTAAAACTGTTACCCCATAAATAATGGGGGCAAACACGCTGAAAAACTTAGCATCCAGTAATAAAATAGATAGACCTAAAACTAATCCTGTGATGATAAAAATAAGTTGCTTGCCATATTCAGCTGCAAAACTGAAAGCCTCAGACTTATCTGGATTAAACTTTACAGAATAAATATTCAAAAAACCAATAGCACACAATGCCACATAAATTAATATGGTAATCCAATCTACATTAAAGAAAAATCTATTACTTTGCTGTTGCATTGTTTTTAGGTTTATCAGCTACTTTATTAAATGCATTATTCGCGTTCTTGTTTTTAACGGGCACAGCTTTTTTAAGGCTATCTGTTTTATTGAGCAAACTATCGGTTTTACTTTTTAGTCTTAATGGCTTAGAGAGAAATGTAGGAAGCAAGTTAGCATCTTTATACATTTCTATAGTACTTCCGTGTATTGTTCTCCCTGAAAGCGAATCTGTTAAATATTTCTCCGTTATGAAACTCGCAATTGGTGCTGCATAAGCTCCACCATAACCGCCATTTTCTACAATCACGGCAATGGCAATTTTCGGATTATCTCTTGGCGCAAAACCTATAAACACAGAGTGGTTTTTGCCGCGATTATTTTGTACTGTTCCGGTTTTGCCACACATGATAATATTTGGCAATCTAGATTCGATCGCTGTTCCAATAGAAGTATTAACGGCATCTTGCATTCCATCAATTACTGGTTCATAAAATTTAGCATCAATACCTGCGTACTGTTTTTCTTTAAATCTTGGGTCAATGGTTTTTCCATTTCCAATGGCCTTTACTACATGTGGTTTTAAATAATAACCTCTGTTAGCTATAATTGCCATGATATTGGCCATTTGTAAAGGTGTAGTGTTAATCTCCCCTTGACCAATAGCAACAGACATAATGGTAGTATTACCCCAATACTTACTATAAACTTTATTATAATCAGCCTTTCTAAAAAGCTTATAAGCTTTTTCACCAGGAAAGTCTATGCCTAAGGTATCTCCAATTCCAAATTTTCTAACTTTATTTTGCCAGTCTTCATAAGTGTTTTGTTGTTTGGCATAAGAACCTCCATTTTTGGTCATCAGCTTGGCAAAAATACTATAGAAATAAGTATTGCAAGATCGAGCAATTCCCTTGCGTAAAGCGATTGGTCCATCAACATGTTCACATTTAAATCTTCTATTACCTGCTATATAATAACCTGGGCAATTAAAAGTGGTATTAGGATCCACAACACCCTCACTCAAAGCAATTAATGCATCTAAAGGTTTAAAAGCGGAACCAGGGCTATAGCCACCCTGAATAGGTCTAACTACTAACGGCCTATTTGGGTTGGCGGTAATTTCACTATAGTTTGCACTAAAGTTGTTTCCTACTAATTTGTTAGGGTCGTATCCCGGACTACTTACAAATGCTAAAACTTCTCCAGTGCTTGGTTCTATTGCTACAATGCTTCCAACTTTGTGAGCTAATAATTCCTCCCCAAGTTTTTGTATGCGGCTATCAATTGTGGTTATTAATTGGTCGCCAGCAATAGCTGCAGAATCTAGTTTTCCGTTATTGTAACTTCCCTGGGCTACATTTTTTGAATTGAAGAGCATATGGGTAACACCTTTTGTACCTCGTAAATCAATTTCATATTTTTTCTCTATGCCACCTTTACCTATATAATCTCCGGGTTTGTAGTAGCCTAGGTATTTTTCTAAATCGGTAGGGGTAACTTCTCGCATATAACCCAAAAATTGGGCTGCAATGCTATCAGGATAAAATCTAATTGTTCTCTTCCTAACACTAAAACCCCTGTAGTTATACATCTTCTCTTGCAAAGCAGCATAAGTCTCTACAGATATTAATTTTTGCAGTATAGATTCCTGAAATCTAGATTGCGCAACAGCCTTATCAAATTTTTTCCTAAATTCAATCGTATCAATACCAATAATACGACAAAGCGAAAGGGTGTCAAATGGTTTTACCTGGTTTGGGGTAACAAGTAAATCGTAAGTTGGTTGATTTTGGGCTAAGACTTTATTGTTCCTGTCTAAAATTACACCTCGGGCCGGATAAGTATAAATTTTGCGAAGTGCATTATTGTTGGCACTTAAGAAATACCTGTCGCTAACAACCTGCATATAAAAAAGCTTGCCCAAAAGAATAAGGGCAATAACAACGAACAAACCTTGGATAATATATTTTCTATTAAACAGTTGATCCATTAAGTAGATTTTCTATTGTGGAAGATAGCTTCAACAAGTAACACAGTAAATAAGGTAAATACAACACTTAATAAACTTCTCCCAAAAGTATAACCTAGTTCAGAAAGCTTAAAGGCCTCTAAAAAGAATACAACTAAGTGATGAACAAAAATACATAATACTGCGTAGATAGAAAACCACTTAAAACCCATGTTGCCTAGCGAAGGTTCGGGTTCATCAATCGCATCACGATTTAAACTGACTGAAATAAATAGTATTCTTACAAAGGCCAATGCCACACAAGCGCTAGTATGAACACCCATTGTATCATAAAAAGCATCCAATGTTAAACCAGTTCCAAAAGCAATAAGAAACAATAATAAATTGGGTATCCTAAAGGGAAGAACTAGTAAAAATAATACATAGACGAAAGGAGTAGAGAGGTTGTAGAAACTTAGATTGCGCAATAAAAAAATCTGCACAAATAAAAGTACAAGCCATCTAAATATATTTAAGAAAATGGTTTTACTGTTCATTTGGCAATTTTGTTGTTTCTAAAGCTTTTTGTTCTGCAGCTAATTTGTTCTTAATTACATAAACATACTGCAAGGTGCTAAAATCATTGAATAGGTTGATTTCAAAATCTCCGTTTTCAAGTTTTCTACTTACTGTTCCAACTTCAATGCCTCTTGGAAAACCGCCAGAGCCTGAAGTTATCACCGTATCTTTTATGTTTGTTTTAAAGTGATTTGGAATTTCCTTTACAAAAGCTTTTCTGTAGTCAAAATTTCCATCTCCCCAAACTAATGAGCCTAATGCATTATTCTTTTTAATACTTACGCTTATTGGGGTGTTACCATGTAATAAACTTCTAATGGTTGCTAAATGTGGCGATACATCTAAAATAAAACCAACTACGCCTTTTTGAGGGGAAATAACTGCCATATCTCTTTCAATACCATCAAGGCTACCTCTATTAATGGTTATTACGTTATTTCGCTGACTAATAGAATTCTTAATTACCTTGGCGGATTGGTAAGTAAACTGTACATTATTTACCGTATCAGTAACCACAACAGTTTTGCTGCTATCTACTTCTTTTAAAGCTAAAAGTTCAGTTTTTAGTTTAGCGTTTTCGTTCGCAAGGCTATCATTAACCTGTCCCAAGTTTAAATATCGTTTTAAAACATTTAAACGTTCATAAGCGCTACCCACAACCTCATTGGTAGAATTTAAAGTTACACTACGCTGATAAGCATTGTTTTTAATTGTTAAAATAATGCCAATAATAAAGAAAATGATGAAAAAGAAAAATGCGTTATATCTACTTATGAAAATCCAAAGGTTACGCATATTGAGTTACGATTTTAGATTTACGATTTACGATTGCTTGGAAGACGCACAATTCCCTACGTTTAATTTGGTTTGCAATTAAAGATTTACGATTTACGATTGCTTGTATAGTTTCCATTAGAGTAATCAAAGAGATGATTTACGATTCTGTTCGTTTTTTCTAATTGTAATAATCGAAGAAACAATTATTGCTAGCAACTCATTTCCTTCTTTCCAGTTTTCTTGAATGACTTCCTTGAATGATGGATTAAATTCTTCCAGTAATTCTAAGAAAAACATAGACTCATCTAATTCTTCTTCAACAATCTTAAGTTTATTCAGAAAATCAGCAGTTGATTTTGCTCTGCAAGCTGCTCTGTAGTTTGCTCCAACAGAACTAGAACATCTGACCAACTGATTTGAGTAATTTCTGTTTAAAGTGTTAATTGTTAGTTCGTTAATAAATTTCCCAATTGATATTGAATAGGCTTTTGTCCTTGCTTTTAAAATTTCGCTATTCATCAATCGTCAATCTAAAATCTACATTTGTAAATCTAACTTATTGCATAAGGAATTTAAAACTACCAATGTTTTTCAAAGCGATACCAGTTCCGCGAACTACAGCACGAAGTGGATCTTCAGCAACATGAACAGGCAACTTAGTTTTTGCAGCTACACGTTTATCTAAACCACGTAACAATGCACCACCGCCTGTTAAATAAATGCCAGTTTGGTAAATGTCAGCAGAAAGCTCTGGAGGTGTAATCTCTAAAGCTTTTAAAATCGCCTCTTCAATTTTCGAGATCGATTTATCTAAACAGTGTGCAATCTCTGTGTATGAAACAGTAATTTGTTTTGGCACACCTGTCATCAAATCTCTTCCTTGTACAGCGAAATCTGCAGGTGGATCAGCCAATTCTGGTAAAGCAGCACCAACTTCGATTTTAATTTTCTCAGCAGTACGATCGCCAATCATGATGTTGTGTTGTCTACGGATGTAATTAACAATATCACTATCAAAGTTATCTCCCGCAACACGAATAGATTGATCACAAACAATACCAGATAAAGCGATAACCGCAATCTCTGTTGTTCCACCACCTATATCAATGATCATGTTTCCCATTGGCTCTTCCACATCAATACCAATACCTACAGCAGCAGCCATTGGTTCGTGAATTAGATAGACTTCTTTTGCACCTGCAATTTCAGCACTATCCCTAACCGCACGTTTCTCAACCTCTGTAATCCCACTAGGAATACAAATAACCATTCTTAAAGATGGGAACATCCATCCTTTACCGCCATTTAGCATTCTAATCATCCCTTTAATCATCGCTTCTGCAGCATTAAAATCTGCAATTACGCCATCCTTCAAAGGTCTAACTGTTCTAATATTATCGTGTGTTTTACCTTCCATTTGCATCGCCTGACGGCCAATTGCAATGATTTTGTTTGTTTGCCTATCAAAAGCAACTATCGAAGGTTCGTCAACTACTACTTTATCGTTATGTATGATGAGGGTGTTCGCGGTACCTAAATCAATAGCTACCTCTTGTGTAAACCAATTAAATAAACCCATTTATATTTTTGTAATTATTATTCTAGTTAATGTGTACTATATCAAATGTAAAAATAGTCTTTTTATTATATTTTAAATTTAAAAAATCCGTTCTGCCTAAATTTATTTTTTCAGAATGATTTGAAAAACAATGTCCTAATTTCATAGGTTTTTTCAGCCCCGCTTTTCGTATCAATCTTTTTAGTGCTGTCACGCTGAGCGTAGTCGAAGTGTAAGCATGACAAAAAAGTATTTCCACTGCAATCGGGTTTGTTTTACATCGGCTTGTGCAATTATTGAGGATTGCAAAATCGCCTAAAAAACCACCCTGCCCTTTGGGCACCCCTCCAAAGGATGGGAATTGCGTTACGCTTTAACCTTTGCTTCTGCTTTAGTCTTTCTGCTTTGGTCTTTTAGCTTTAAAAGTCCCCGTTAGGGGATTTAGGGGTTAGTGTTTAAAATGTCTAACACCAGTAGTTACCATCGCAATGCCTTTTTCATTGGCCATATTGATAGAATCTTGGTCTTTAATTGAACCACCTGGTTGTAAAACAGCAATAATTCCTGCTTCAGCTGCTAGCTCTACACAATCAGGGAAAGGGAAAAACGCATCAGATGCCATAACGGCATCTTTCAAGCTAAAACCAAATGCCTCTGCTTTTACTACTGCTTGTTTTAAAGCATCAACCCTTGATGTTTGCCCAACACCGCTTGCAATTAATACGTTGTCTTTCACAAAAACGATAGTATTAGATTTTGTGTGTTTTACAATTTTATTAGCGAAGATTAAATCTTTTATAGATGCTTCACTTGGTGCTTTTTCAGTTACGGTTGTCATCTGGTCAGCAGCTTCAATGCTTAAATCTTTATCTTGCTCAATTACACCATTCAATAAAGTTTTAAATTGTTTTTTGCTCAACTCAACTTCATTACGTTGTAAAATCACTCTGTTTTTCTTTGCTTTAAATAATTCTACAGCTTCTGATTGATAAGAAGGAGCAATTAAAACTTCGAAAAATAAGTTGTTAATTTCTTGGGCAGTTGCTAAATCAACTTCTTGGTTGGTAATTAATACACCGCCAAAAGCAGAAACTGGGTCGCAAGCCAAAGCGTCTTTCCAAGCTTCTAAAACAGTCGTTCTAGAAGCTAATCCGCAAGCATTGGTATGTTTTAGAATAGCGAAAGTTGGTTCAGTAAACTCATCAATTAAACTTACAGCTGCATCAACATCCACTAAATTGTTATAGCTTAATTCCTTGCCATTTAATTTGGTAAACATTTCATCTAAGTTACCGTAAAAAGTTCCTTGTTGATGAGGGTTTTCGCCATAACGTAAAGTCTGTGCTTCTTTAACGCTTTGTTTGAAAACGTTTAAAGGTTCCTCTGCATTAAAATAATTAAAGATAGCCGTATCGTAATGAGAAGAGGTATGGAAAGCTTTTTTAGCGTAAGATTTACGTTGAGCTAAAGTTGTAGCGCCATCTTGAGCTTGTAATTCGCTTAATAAGGTTCCGTAATCATCTTTAGATGCAATAATAACTACATCATTAAAGTTTTTCGCGGCAGCACGAATTAATGAAATTCCACCAATATCAATCTTCTCAATAATCTCTGTGTCAGTTCCGCCAGCTTTTACGGTTTCCTCAAACGGGTAAAGGTCAACGATGACTAAATCAATCTCAGGAATTTCATACTGTGCAATTTGCTCTTGGTCGCCAGCTAAACTTCTACGATTTAAAATTCCACCAAATACTTTTGGGTGTAAGGTTTTTACTCTTCCACCTAAAATAGATGGGTAGCCTGTTAAGTCTTCAACAGCTACAACAGGTAGGTTTAAATCTTTGATAAATTGTTCCGTTCCGCCAGTAGAATATAGCGTTACGCCTTGCTGGGCTAAATATTGTACCAATGGCGCTAAACCATCTTTATAATAAACTGAAATTAAAGCGTTTTTGATCTTTACTGACTGACTCATTAGGGCTATTATTTTAAGCCGCAAAGGTAAGAAAATGAGATGGTTTTTGCAGGAGGTTTTTTAAATAAAATGAAGAAAATTGTTCTATTGTTAAATTGCTTTATTGTTGAATTGTTTCCTTTAAGCGTATGGCAATTTAACAATGTAACAATTTAGCAATTCTTGCTACTTCTTAATCTTCTTAATAATGCTCTCAACCACTCTTGGGTAGTGTAAATGCTCTAATTGCTGGCCTTTAAATTTAACCATTTCTAAATTATCCCCTTTGTCTATTCGGTATTTAGCTTGGTATATATATTCGCCCTCGTCATAGTTTTCGTTCACGTAATGGATGGTTATTCCGCCTTCTGGTTCACCAGCTTCCATTACAGCTTTATGCACAAAATCGCCATACATTCCCTTGCCACCAAACTTTGGTAAAATAGCCGGATGTATATTGATGATTCTACCAGGATATTCGTGAATTAAATTTTTAGGAATTAACCACATGAAACCAGCCAACACAATTAGGTCAATGTTTAGGTTTTTTAATAAGTCGATAACATTATCAGTTTTATAAAATTCGTGTTTATCGAATATGTGAGATGGGATTTCAAAACTATCAGCTCGTTGTAATACGTAGGCGTCAGAATTGTTGGTTAAAACCAAAGCAATCTCAACTTCTGTATTACGTTTAAAATGCTCCATTAATTTTTGAGCATTGGATCCTGAGCCTGAAGCAAAAATTGCGATACGTTTCTTCAAAATTCTATGTTTTTTTCAAAAATAGCATTTTAGCCATTCAAAGAAAGTGTTTTATTTAATTTTTATAAATTATATAGGTAACAATGAGTTTGTTAAATCAAATTGTGGTTCCCAGTCTGACGTGTTCCGGTTTTACATTGGTAGCTTGTAGTAGGCTTTTTTGATTAATATTTGTTTGATATTTTACTTGCCATTTATCAATTAAATCACTTTTGTCATTATTTCTAAAAAATATTTCAAAAGCATTTTGCATTTTAAAAACATAAACTCTATATTTGCAGTCCGAAAAATAGTAAACACAGAAGATATAAAAGGCTAAACAACAATGGCAAATCATAAATCGTCTTTAAAAAGAATTAGAGCAAACGCTACAAAACGTCTACGTAACAGATATCAAGCAAAAACTACCCGTACTTTTATCAAAAGATTACGTGCTGCTGAGGATAAAAAAACTGGTACTGAGTTATTACCTAAAGTAATTTCTATGTTAGATCGTTTAGCTAAGAAAAACGTAATTCACAAAAACAAAGCTGCTAACAACAAATCTAAATTAACGAAATTCGTTAACGGTTTAAAATAGTAGCCTTTTTCTAGATATTTAAACGGTATTGCTTTTAGCGATACCGTTTTTTTTGCGCTTATACTTTTTTACAAATACAATTTTATATATTTAAAACTCAATCCATCCCGATTGGTAATTCATAACTTAAAACAACAGGATGGATAATTATGACCAAAAGCTAGGCATTAAAGCCTGGGCAGAAGCAGATAGGCCAAGAGAAAAATTACTGCTTCAAGGCAGGAGGCAATTAACAGATGCAGAGTTAATTGCAATTCTAATTGGCTCGGGCAGTAGAACTGAAACTGCAGTAGATTTGAGCAAACGAATTCTCGGATTTTATCAGAATGATTTAGCAAAAGTTGCCAAGCTTAGTGTTAAAGATCTTTCTAAATTTAAAGGGATTGGTGAAGCTAAGGCAATTTCAATTGTTGCTGCTTTAGAACTGGGCAGAAGAAGAAAGGAAGGTGAAAAGGAAGGCCCAATAAAAATAACTTCATCAAAAGATGCTTATGAAATTTTAAAAGCAGAACTTTCTGATTTACCTCATGAAGAGTTTTGGGTATTGATTTTAAATAGGGCTAACTTTGTTACCAGTAAACAATTCATTAGTAAAGGCGGCCAGTCAGGTACAGTGGTTGATCCAAAGGTTATTTTCAAGGTGGCTATAGAAAACAACGCAGCTTCCATTGTGCTTGCCCACAATCATCCCTCTGGAAATTTGAAAGCCAGTTCGGCTGATGTAAGCATTACTAAAAGCCTGGTTCAATCTGGTTTGCTGTTAGAAATGCCAATCTATGATCACTTAATCATAAATGACAATTCTTATCTGAGCTTGGCAGATGAAGGTTTGATGTGACCTTTGTTTCCGTCATTTCGAAATGAGTTTTTCATTATTGAGAACCACGAAGTGCTCAGCGAAGCAAAATCTGTTTGTCTTTTTACAGAAGCGTACTTATTTAGTAATTTCTATGAAGAAATATCTCCTCGCTACACTACGTTCGATATGACGTAAAGAACTCTTTACAATTATTTAATATCTGATTTGTAATTTAGTAGAATGATGAAACGAATTCTATTTTTATTATTTATTTGTATGTCCTTTTTTGGAGTGACAAATGCACAAAAGAATCAGCCATTAAATATCATTTCTTATAATATTAGGCTTAATGTAAAATCTGACGGCATTAATGCATGGCCTAATAGAAAAGATAATGTAAAGGCATTGGTTAAGTTTTATGATGCGGATATTTTATGCGTTCAAGAAGCTTTGCCAGATCAGTTTGATGATTTATTAGCTAATTCAGATTTTGATGTTATTGGTGTAGGTAGGGATGATGGCAAACGCAAAGGTGAATTCTCTGCCATTTACTTTAATAAAAATCGTTTTACAAAAAAGGATGGAGGAACCTTTTGGTTATCTCTAACTCCAGATGTACCTAGTAAAGGTTGGGATGCTGCCCTAAACAGGATATGCTCTTGGGTAAAGTTGTATGATAAATCGAATAAAAAAGAATTTATCATTTTTAATACACATTACGATCACGTAGGTGTACAGGCAAGAATCGAATCGGCAAAACTAATCAAGCAAAAGATACAAGAAATTGCTCCAAAACTGCCAGTTGTTTTTACTGGGGATTTAAATGTAACTCCAGAAACTGAAGCCATTTCAACAATTAAATCTTTTTTAATTGATACAAAAGAAGTTACGATTGAACCTCCTTATGGGCCAACTGGTACTTTTAATAGCTTTGATTGGAATAGTCCATTAAAAAATAAAATTGATTATATTTTTGTGAATAAAGCTTTTAAGGTTCAAAAATTCGCAGTTTTATCTGATAGTAAAGACCAACGTTATTATTCAGACCACTTGCCAGTTTTTGTTAAACTCTTCTTTTAATTTATATTTAAATATGAAAAAAATATTAATAGTAGCTCTAATTGCTTTAATTGTTACAGGCTGTGAAAAGATAATAGGTGGTGTGGTAATCGGTGCGGATGTGAATTTTTCATTTATAAATTCTAAAGGAGAAGATCTTTTAAATGCAAATACTACTGGAGCGCTTATAGAAGAAAATGTAGATATATATGTTTTAAGAAATGGATTAAAAGTACGCTTGTATCAAGGTAATCTAGATGCTTCGAAGTTTTTTAAAATTAGATCTGAAAATGGCAAAAATAGGTTTCAAATGTACTTTGATATAAGTTCTGAAAACTTTAGCGGAAACAAAATCACACAATTTATTAGATATAAGGATGGTACAGAAGATGAAATTGTTGGAGAATTTAATTCAGACAGGAAAACAAACACATTATTGCAGCAAATTTGGATCAATGGTATACCTAAGTCAAAAATAGAAACAGCGAATTCTGGACTAAATCCTATTTTAATAGTAAAATAACATTTGAGAAGGCTATTTGAAGCTAATTAATTGTGTGATTTTGTTTATTCCTTAGATTTCTCTTTCTTCCTAACAAAAATCATTGTATTTCTCCGTCTTTCAGGCAGCCAATTAAGTTGTCTATCATTAACTGATTGTATTTTTAGGGTATCAGGTCCAACAAATTTGATAAAATGATATAGAATTTGGCTACGTGTACTATTGGCCTTATCTGCTGTTGTTAATTTTAATCTATCTAAATCTCCCTTTTTGTCAAATTCATAAAGTCCTTCAGTTTGTACTTCACTTTCCTTATGTTCTATAATGCAAGTGAATTTCTTTTCTTCATCAAACTTATAAGACAATTTGTTTTTCCCTTTGGGGCTTTCGTATTCCCATAATCCTTTCACCGATTTATAGTTGACTTCTTGTGCTTTTGTACTAGAAAAATACAAGCAAATAACGAGTGTTATACTCAAGAATTTCATCATTTTGATATTTAGTTAGCTTATAGCTCATAATAAACAAAGCAATGACCACTTTGTTTGTTTTCTAGCTTTGCCTTTCAGCTATAAATAATATCTTTGCACTTTACTAAAATAGATAGGCGTTTAGCGTACAGCGTTCAGCTCTCGCTAAGCGCCTATCGCATATACGCAATACTCAAGATGAAAATATCATATAGCTGGCTTAAACAATTTATTCAGACCGATAAAACTCCACAGGAAATTTCACTTATCTTAACTAATATTGGTTTGGAAGTAGAAAGCTTGGAGAAAGTTCAACCTATTGTAGGCGGCTTAGAGGGCTTGGTTATTGGTCACGTGATAGCATGTGAACAACATCCTAATGCCGACCGTTTACGTGTAACAAAGGTAAATGTTGGTGCAAGTGAGCTTTTACAAATTGTTTGTGGTGCACCAAATGTAGGTGTAAATCAGAAAGTAGTTGTAGCAACAGTTGGCACTACGGTTTTTCCTAATGAGGGAGAGCCATTTAAAATCAATAAATCTAAAATTAGGGGCGAAGTTTCTGAAGGAATGATTTGCGCTGAAGATGAAATTGGTTTAGGAACTTCTCATGCTGGAATTATGGTTTTGCCGGAAGATACAGAAATCGGCATTGCTGCAAAATCATATTTCAAAATGGAAGATGATTTTGTTTTTGAAATTGGTTTAACACCAAACAGGGCGGATGCTGCTTCTCACTTAGGTGTAGCAAGAGATTTAGCTGCTTACTTGCGCACTTCTTATCAAATGCCAGATGTTGCAGCGTTTAAAACTCAAAATGAAAACTTGACTATTGAAGTTGAGGTTGAAGATGCTGAAGCTTGTCCACGTTATAGCAGCGTAACTATTGCTGGGGTAAAGGTAAAATCATCACCAGATTGGTTAAAAGATAAATTAAAAGTTATCGGCATTCGCCCGATTAATAATATTGTTGATGTAACCAATTATGTGTTGCATGAATTAGGTCAACCATTACATGCTTTTGATGCCGACCAGATTAAAGGTAAAAAAGTAATTGTTAAAAAAGTTGCTGAAGGAACTCCATTTGTAACTTTAGATGATGTAGAACGTAAACTTTCTGCAGACGATTTAATGATTTGCAATGCAGAGGAACCAATGTGCATTGCTGGTGTATTTGGTGGTAAAACATCAGGTGTTAGTGAGCAAACCACAAACGTATTTTTAGAAAGTGCATATTTCAATTCTGTTTCTGTTCGTAAGACTTCTAAGAGACATAACTTAAAAACTGATGCTTCCTTTAGATTTGAACGTGGTACTGACCCTGAAATTACGGTTGTAGCTTTAAAACGTGCAGCTCTGTTGATACAAGAAGTTGCTGGCGGTGAAATCTCTTCTTCAGTTTCTGATATCTATCCAGTAAAATCAAATCCATTTGATGTTGAAGTGAGTTATGCAAATATTGTAAAACTGATTGGTCAAGATATCCCTTCAGCAGAAATTAAGGCTATCATTTTAGCTTTAGGAATTGAAGTAGCAGCAGAAACAGCGGAAGGATTAAGTTTAAAAGTTCCAGCTTATAAAGTAGATGTAACTCGTGAATGCGATGTAACCGAAGAGGTTTTACGTATTTATGGATACAATAATATCCATATCCCCACTAAGGTTAATGCATCTTTAGCTTTTACAGCAAAGCCGAATAAAGAGAATGTACAAAACCTAATAGCAGATATGTTAACTGCAAATGGTTTCTTAGAAATTTGGTGTAATTCGTTAACACGTTCGGCTTATTCTAAAAACTCTGATGAAGCAGTACAGATTTTAAATCCTTTAAGTTCAGATTTAAATGTAATGCGCCAAAGTTTATTGCAACCTGCTTTAGAAAGTGTGGCATATAACCAAAATCGTAAAAATTCAGATCTGAAATTATATGAATTTGGTAAAACCTATCATTTAATTAATGAGCAGTATGTAGAGCGTCCACGTTTGTTGGTTTTAATTAGCGGTGCTAAACAAAGTGAGCAATGGAATCATGTTACAACCCCATCTACATTTTATAATTTAAAAGCTGCGGTTGATGCTGTGATTGGTCGTTTAGGTTTAAGTAACTATCAATCTGAAGAAATTAAGGACGAAAACTTCGCCTATGGCTTAAAATATTTTAGAGGAGATAGAACTTTAGTTTCTTTTGGGGCAGCAACAAATGCAGATAGAAAACAAGCTGGTGTTGATGCGGCAGTATTCTATGCAGATTTTGATTGGGCTTTATTGCTAGACACAGTTAGAAAAAATAAGATTGTAAATAAAGACGTTCCAAAATATCCGGCAGTAAGAAGAGACCTTTCTATGTTGGTTGATGAGCAAGTTACCTTTGGAGATTTAGAAAGTATTGCCTTTAAAACGGAGAAAAAATTGTTAAAGGAAGTTCAGATTTTTGATGTTTACCAGGGTGATAAATTGCCGGCAGGTAAAAAATCTTATGCTTTGAATTTTACTTTACAGGATGAAGAGCAAACTTTAACAGATAAGCAAATCGATGCAATTATGCAAAAGATTATCGCTAACTTAGCGCAAACTGCTAAAGCAGAAATAAGAAAATAGTTAAAAATGTTGGAAGGGTGAGGGTAGAAAGGTTGAAGGTTTATGTATAAATAATCTCAAATCTTATATCTCGATACTCATATCTAAAAAAGAAAAGATGTCTTCGGTTGCAGAACAATTAAATAGTGTATTACATAAAACAGCTCGATTAATTGAGCTTTGTACTGCATTACAAGAAGAAAATGACTTATTGAAATTAGAGAACCAGCAGACAAAAACAGCGCTTGATGCTGCCAAAATTAATAACAAAGAGCTCGATGAAAAGTTAAGGGTACTTAAATTAGCAAAGAGTATTGAAGGAACAAGTGAAAAGTCACTTGATATAAAGCAAAAAATTAACGAATTTGTGCGGGAGATTGATAGGTGTGTAGTGTTGCTTAAAAAATAAGTAGCATAAAAATTGAAACTAAGCTAAAAAATGGGAGAAATCTCGATTAAAATAACTATTTCTGACCGTATTTACCCTTTAAAGGTGAACATGGAAGAGGAGGAAATTGTAAGACGAGCGGCTAAAATTATTAATGAACGCATAAAAGATTACCAAGAAAATTATGCGGTTAGAGATAAACAGGATTTGCTTTCTATGGCAGTGTTGCATTATGCAACGGCTGTTTTAAGAACAGAGCATAAGGTGCAAAACCAAGATACTGAAGTAGCCGAAAAAGTCGAAGAATTGGATAGTTTATTAAACGGGTTTTTCGCTAAATAAATCGTTCTTTATTAGTTTATTGATGATTATTATCATTAAACTATATATAAGCTAAAAGAATTTGGCCGTGGCTAAATTTTTATGTTTCAATATTTCTTGAATTTATTTAATCATTAGCTTTGCTGGAGAATTTATAGACCAAGTGCATGCAACATAATTATTTAGTTACGGTTTTTTTATATAAAACAAAAAATGGATATCATAGATATATCAGGGATAATTGGAGGAATACTAGCCAGTTTGGCGCTAGGGATTGTGATAGGTAGATACCTATTACGCAACCTATTAAAACAACAAGAAGTTGCCGCTCAGAACAAAGCGAAAAAAATTCTTAGAGATGCAGAAAGCAACGCTGAGATGTTAAAAAAAGATAGATTACTTGAGGCAAAAGAAAAGTTCTTGCAAATGAAAGCAGAACACGAGCAACAAGTAAATGCTAGAAACAATGAAGTTAACCAACGTGAAAATGGTATTAAGCAAAAGGAACAATCGCTTAATTCTAAAATAGAAAACATGACTCGTAAAGAGCAAGAGTTGGATAATGTTAAATCAAACCTTGAAAAACAAACATCGCTAGCTATTAAAAAGCAAGAAGAAGTTGATGTTTTGAAAAATCAACATGTTCAACAATTAGAAACCATCGCAGGTTTAAGTGCCGAAGAAGCAAAAAACCAATTGGTGGAGAACATAAAAACTGAAGCTCGTGCTCAAGCCATGATGCAGGTTAAAGATATTGTTGATGAAGCAAAATTAACAGCTAGTAAAGAGGCTAAAAAGGTTGTTATTCAAACTATTCAACGTACGGCTGCTGAAGCTGCTATTGAGAATTCTGTTTCTATTTTCCATATTGATAGCGATGAAATTAAAGGTCGTGTTATTGGTAGGGAAGGAAGAAATATTCGTGCTTTAGAGGCAGCAACAGGAATTGAAATTATTGTTGATGATACACCAGAAGCAATTATTTTATCTGGTTTTGACCCGGTAAGAAGAGAGATTGCTCGTTTAGCTTTACACCGTTTGGTAACAGATGGTCGTATTCACCCAGCTCGTATTGAAGAGGTTGTGGCGAAAACCAAAAAGCAAATTGAAGATGAGATTGTTGAAATAGGTGAGCGTACGGTTATTGATTTAGGTATTCACGGTTTACACCCAGAATTGATTAGAATGGTTGGGCGTATGCGTTACCGCTCATCATACGGACAAAACTTATTACATCACTCTCGTGAGGTAGCTAATTTCTGTGCTACGATGGCAGCAGAGTTAGGCTTAAATGCTAAAATGGCAAAACGTGCTGGTCTATTACACGATATAGGTAAAGTGCCTGATGATAATCCAGAATTGCCTCACGCTATTTTGGGTATGCAGTTAGCAGAAAAATATAAGGAACATCCTGAAGTTTGTAATGCAATTGGAGCTCACCATGACGAGATAGAAATGACTTCGATGATTTCTCCAATTATTCAAGCGTGTGACTCAATTTCTGGTGCAAGACCAGGTGCTAGACGTGAAGTTGTAGAAAGTTACATCAAACGTTTAAAAGAGTTAGAAGAGCTAGCTTTATCTTACCCAGGTGTAGAAAAAACATTTGCTATACAAGCTGGTAGAGAATTACGTGTAATTGTAGAAAGTGAAAGAATTACGGACGCACAAGCAGAATTATTAGCAGCAGATATATCTAATCGTATTCAAACTGAAATGACTTATCCAGGTCAGATTAAGGTTACGGTAATTAGAGAAACTAGGTCTGTAGCTTTTGCTAAATAGTACTTGTCATCCTGAGTTTATCGAAGGATTTGTGTTAGAGTCTTCAACAGGCTCAGACTGACAAACAAATATTTAAAAAGCGTCCCGAATTATCGGGACGCTTTTTTATCTTTATAGTATTAACCACGAAGGGGCTAAGGTCAAAAAGAAATAACCTTGGTGTTCTTTGTGTCTTAGTGGTAAAATAAAAACCAAATGGAACAAATAGAAAAACGCCCAGTAGATGTGCTTTTTGATAAGTATGCTGAAAGCCATCAAAATCATACCAACGAAACCATTCATTGGATTTGTGTGCCGCTAATTGTATTTAGCTTGTTAGGTTTAGTTTGGCAAATCCCATTTCCTCATTTAGATTTTTTAGGTCAGTATAATGGATATTTGAACTGGGCATCTTTTTTAATTGCATTCTCAATGTATTATTATTTTACCTTATCGCCAGTACTGTTTTTCTTAATGATATGGATTATCGGTTTAATGAGTTATGTGATTGTTAAAATAGAACTAGCCTTTGGTTTAGGGAGTTTAACAGCTTGTTTAATTTATCTGGTAATTTTCGTGTTAGCTTGGGTCGGTCAATTTATTGGTCATAAAATTGAAGGAAAGAAACCGTCTTTCTTAGACGATGTTAAGTTTTTGTTGATTGGTCCGATTTGGTTACTACATTTTGTTTGCAAAAAAATAGGATTGAAATACTAATACAAGTTCCCGCTGATTTTGGAGATTACGCAGATTGCTTTAAAATAGATAGCCTAGGAATAATTATAATTATGGAAACTTACCTGCAAAAACTCGTTCGAGAAATGTCTGATAACACCTATAGAATAGGAGAGGAAGAGGTTGAAGGTATTTTTGATTCAGATAAAACAGTTGGTGCAAGCGCTTATGAAGAGGCAAGAAATATCTGTAATGATGAATTAATGCCTGAATTATTCGAAATTATAACTAATGCTGAAAATAAGGATGTTAGGCATAATGCATATTTTATTTTAGGTTATAATGCAAAAAACTTAAAGCATTTAGATGGAACTTCATTTTTGTTAAAATGTTTAAAAAGTGAAAAGGATAGAATGAATTTGGTTACAATACTTAAAAGATTAGCGGACCTATTTAAACCATCAACCTTAGATACTTCTTTTATTCTTAAACTTACTGAACACAAAAATCCTTTAGTAAGAGGAGCTGCATACGAGGCTTTAGCAAACAATGAAAATAAGGTCGAGGATTTTTATCTTCAAAGATTAGCAATTACTCAAAATAAATATGAGATTCGGTCACTTCTTAGTTCTCTTATGTATGTTGGGACAAATAAATCAATACCAAACATTGAGAAATATTTGAAGAGTAGAGATAGTTTTGTCAAGGTCATTACCATAAATTATTTAACCGTTATTATGCTTAGAGCAGAATACCCATTCCAGGAAATTCATAAAAAGCTAAAAGTTTCAATGGAGTTTGTGCTGCATCATTTTGACAGACTTGATATTTTATCTAAACCTGGATAAGATTAAAAGATTTTGTATGTATTACCCTAATCTTCTCGAATAATTTAAAGTTAATTTGCTGTTAACCGTTAAAAATCTCTCATTACACTTTGTCAAGAACAAAATCGCCCCTGGCTTATTGATTAATTAGCCATTTAACATTAAGTTAACATGTTGGTAAACGAATGGTAATTTGCAGCTAACACGAAGCTAACATTGTGGTAATAGTTTTGCTGAAACAAAAAATAGGCAAATTGAAATCACAATTAACTCTTAAAAAAGCATTCATTACATTACTATTTGTAGTTATTGGTGCTACTGTTTTCGCACAAACAGGAAAAATCTCTGGAACAATATCTGATAAAAAAACTGGTGAAACCTTAATAGCAGCTGCTGTAAGAATCTCTGGTACAACAAAAGTAGTAGGTACAGACGTTGATGGAAAATACATTTTGGGTGGCTTAGCTACAGGTAAGTATGTATTGGAAGTATCTTACATTGGTTATGTAACAAAAAAAGTTGCAGATGTAGAAGTAAAAGATAAAGAAACTACTTCATTTAATGTTGTTCTAGAAGAAGCTACAGCTAATACACTAAATCAGGTTACCATTACTGGATCTTTCAAACAAGAGTCTTTAGGTGCATTGTATGCGCAACAAAAAAATAGTTCAGTAATATCTGATGGTATTTCAAGTGATCAAATTAAAAAATCACCAGACAAAAATACTTCTGAAGCGCTAAGAAGAGTAAGTGGTGCAACTATTCAAGATAATAAATTTGTAATTGTTCGTGGTTTAAGTGATAGATATAACACAGCTACATTAGATAACTCAACATTGCCAAGTACAGAACCAAATAGAAAAGCCTTTTCATTTGACATTGTACCATCTAGCTTGGTAGATAAAATTACGATTAGCAAAACAGCGACTCCGGACTTGCCTGCTGATTTTGCAGGTGGTGCAGTCCAAATTTCAACTAAAGATATTCCGGATCAGAATTTTTTGTCTTTTGGTCTAGGTTATGGATATAATACGCAATCAACTTTTAGAGATTTTTTAGGTACAGGTAAGAATGCCTTGAACTATTTCGGTTATGACGATGGATCTAAGCAACTTGCTTCAAATTTTCCATCTAGAAAAAAGATTACAGCAGGATTAACTCCAGCGAGAAATAGTTCATCTTTAAGGTCTTTATCTAATGATTTTTCTATCAATAATACATCAGCTTTACCTTCTCAAAATTATCAGTTTAGTTTAGGAAGAGTAAAACAGTTTAAGAACAATAACCGGTTTGGAGCATTGTTTTCATTAACTTATCGCAACTCTGAAAATATTAATCAAGATGTTAAACGTGATTTTTACGTGTATAATTACAATGATAATCAATATAAATTTTCTACTAACTTAGGTGCATTGGCGAACTTTGCCTATAGTTTTGGTAAAAACAAAATCAGTTTCAAGAACATCTATAACAAAACTTACGATGATAATTATACTGAACGTACTGGTATTAATGATGGTTCAACATCAGTAAATAGATTTTATGCTTATGACATTCTTCAGAAATCACTGTTAAAAAATACATTAGAAGGTGATCATCAAATTGGTAGCAAAAACAGTAAATTGAAATGGACTTTATCTTTAAGTAACGTAAAGAATAATCAACCGAACCAGACTAAAATTAATTATGCAAAGCCAGTTTCTGCTATTAATGACCCAACTGTTGCTTACCAGGCGAACGTAACTTCATTAGGGAAAGAAAATACTCGTTTGTTTACAGATTTAAACGAGAATATTTATTCTGGAGATGTTAATTATAGTACTCCACTTAAACTTTTTAAAGCATCAACGACTTTTAAAGTTGGTTTAGGTGGGCAATATAGAGAGCGTACTTTTACAGCTAGATTTTTAGGAGCTCAATTGGAAACCAACATTGATCCTGCTTTATTTGAATCGATAAGAAAATTACCAGTTGATCAAATCTTTTCTCCGTCCTTATTTAAATCTGGTGTTTATAAATTAGCGGAAATTGGTACTGATGCGGATAATTACGATGCTAACTCATTAACTAGTTATGGTTATGCAATGTTAGATCAGAAATTTGGTGAAAAGGTTCGTGTAGTATATGGTTTAAGAGCAGAAAACTATCATGTTCAGTTAAATACTACCAAAAAATTGGTTGATGATACTAAGTTAGATTTATTGCCATCTGTAAACTTTACGTATAGTATTAATCCTAAAAGTAATTTCAGAGCATCGTATTATCGCACATTAGCTAGACCAGAATTTAGAGAATTAGCCCCTTTCTCATTTTATGATTATGAATTGTTAGCTAATCAAGGTGGTAACCCAGATTTAAAAAGAACTGCCATTGATAATGCAGATTTGAGATATGAAATATATCCAGGCTCTGGAGAGATTCTTTCGTTCTCTGTATTTTATAAGAAATTCACTAACGCCATTGAATCCTATCGTTATGACGTGATCTCAACACCAGATATTTCTTACTTCAATACTTCTGAGGCAACAACATACGGTATTGAATTAGAAGCACGTAAAAATTTAGGCTTTATTAGCGATAGTCAGTCTTTAAAAAATACAACTGCTTATGTAAATTTCTCATTGATCAAATCAAAGGTTAAAAATCCAGATGATCAGAACTATATAGATAAAACACGTCCTATGGTTGGTCAATCTCCTTATGTGGTTAATGCTGGTTTGCAACATACTGCACTTAACAATAAATTAAATTTCAACTTATTGTATAATAAAATTGGAAGAAGAATTATCCAGGCAAGCGGAATTAATTTTCCAAGTACATGGGAAGCACCAAGAAATGTTTTCGATTTCCAGATGGGTTATAAGGTGTTAAAAACCAAAGGCGAGATTAAATTTAATGCAGGCGATATCTTAAGCGAACGCAGCACAATTTATTTCGATTATAACAAAAATAAAAAGTATGATAGCAATGGTGGAGATGAAACTATCTCATCTTATAAGCCGGGCACTAACCTTTCGTTATCATTTACTTATACATTTTAATAACAGTTAACAAATTGTTAATCTGAGCTTAACAGCTAGGATAAGTTAAATCAATCTATTTGCATTATTAATTTCATCAAAGAAAAAATTAAAGAAAAAGAAATGAAGAACAAATTTTTATTATTGGCATTATCAGTATTGCTTTTTGCAACGTCATGTAAAAAAACTACTGTAGTAGATGACGAAGATGTACCCGTAGCTCCTTCAAATACTGTAGAAGTAAGCGGTGAAATTACTACAAACACTACTTGGTCTGCAAGTAAAATATATTTATTAAAAGGTTTTGTTTTTGTGAGCAACAATGCAACGTTAACTATCGAACCAGGTACTATTATCAAAGGAGATAAAGCTACTCAAGCAACTTTAATTATAACTCGTGGAGCTAAAATCAATGCAACAGGTACGGCTGAAAAACCAATTGTATTTACTTCAGCTTTAGCTGCTGGTGCACGTAGCCAAGGAGATTGGGGTGGAGTTATCCTGTTAGGTAAAGCTCCAGTTAACCAAGGAACTGATGTTAAAATAGAAGGTGGTTTAAAGGATCCAAAAGGTGGAGAAGATAAAGCTTATATCTATTATGGTGGTACTGATGCTGCTGATAACTCAGGGACTTTAAAATATGTGCGTATAGAGTATGCAGGTATAGCTTTCTCGGTAGATAATGAAATTAACGGATTAACTATGGGCGGTGTTGGTAGTGGTACTACTTTAGATTACATCCAAGTTTACAGATCAGGTGACGATGCTTTTGAATGGTTCGGTGGAACAGTTAATGCAAAACACTTATTAGCTATTGGTACTTGGGATGATGATTTTGATACTGATTTTGGTTACTCGGGTAATGTGCAGTTTGCCTTAGCTCAAAGAGTTGCGACTGTTGCAGATCAATCTGGTTCAAACGGTTTCGAATCTGATAATGATGGTAATGGTTCTAATTTAACTCCAAAAACTTCAGCGGTTTTCTCGAATGTTACAGTTTTAGGTCCAATTAGAGCTGCTGGTGGCGCTTTAAATGCAAATTATCAAAATGGTGCTCAAATTCGCCGTAGCTCATCTATTAGCATTTTAAACTCTGTTATTTCTGGTTTTCCTGTAGGTATTTATATCGACGACACCAAGATTGCTACAGGTGGTGTGCCTACATCAACAAATTATACTTCTGGTTCCTTGGTTTTAGCAAATAACTTAATATATGGCACTAAAACTACTGAGGTAAGCGTAAGTACTACAGCTCAATTAGCTACTATTGAGACAGATTTACGTGCTAAAAATACCTTTGCTCTTACAACATTTGCTGGGTCGTTATTTAGTGGTGCTTATTTGTATGGAAAAGATTTTGGTTCAACGACTTCATCAACTCTAGGAACTGCTAACTTTACTTTAGCTGCAGGTTCTGCGGCTGCTACAGGTGCTGCATTCACTAATGCAAAAGTTTCTGGTTCATTCTTTACTCAAGTTGCCTACAGAGGTGCATTTGGGACTGATAACTGGGCTGCTGGTTGGGCTGAAGTTGATCCACAAATTTTAGCTTATACAACTCCTGGTGCTGTAAAATAATTTAAAATACATTATATAGAAACCGTTCCGAATAATCGGGGCGGTTTTTTGTTGTAATACTAAAATAAATTGTAGCGAAACCTATTTAAAGTACGTATAGGTTATAAATATTATTTATGAAAAAAAGTTTGACCATATTATTGGCTCCAGTTAAAAATGTGCTTATAGTATTAAGTGTATTATTATGTGTTTTTTCTGCTTGTAAAAAAGATAGACCTATGGATAAAGAAACACATTATAGGGAATTAGCATGGAATTATTTAGGCGCTAATGCAAAAACTACAGTAATAACACCACAAAAAAATGCAGTGATAACATATGAAACAAGAGATGGTGTTAATGTAGCTGCTGTTATGTTTAATACAACTCAAGATGCTCTTTTGGGCCCCATATTCGTTTATATATCTATTAAAGACAATAAAGTTCTAGGAATTGGAGCTAGGTATTGATTTATTTATTTATCGGATCGTACTGATATACTACTTGATACGGTTTGTTTTTTAGACTGGCAGACAATTCGCCAATTTTTAAATCCTGTTTTTGAGGGGTTGGCTCACACACCGAATAAGATTTGCCATTATAAACAATAATATCACCAATGGGCTTTTCAAACTGTACTGCCATGGTAATGTGAGTTGGATAAAGCATTGCAATCATGGGTAAATTATAAATTTCCTTTACCAAATAGAAAAATAAGGCAGCCCTGTCATCGCAATCACTATATTTTGTTAATAAAGTTTGTTCTGGAGATAAGCGTTTTTCTTTTCCAAAATTTTCTTCGTCATTTTCATATAAAAATGCGTAACGGGTAAACCTCATTAAATAATCTACACCATTTTTTTTGCTCATCTTTTTTACATTTTCTTTTAACAGTGGGATGAGTGATTGGTATGTTTCATGACTTAAAGGGATATTGAAATAACTTTCAAAATCTACACCAGGATAATTGGCAAAAATTTTATCTACCTCTGTATTTAACTTTACTTTAAAGTGGTAAGCCTTGTGTTTATAGTTAAAAGCAATAGATTTTTCTGTATAGTCCTCTGGCCTAAAATCTGGCATTTTAGTAACCTTATAGCTAAAAGTAGTTAAGGCTTCAGGTATATTTATAGCTACCGGGATATAAGTATTGGCTTCTTTAAACAGTTTACCATAATCATGGTAATTTAGACACATGTATTTTTTATCATCAATAATAAAAAATGGAATATCAGAAATATCTTCATTGTTTCTCACATAAAAAATAATCTGATCACTGCCAATTGCAACCTTTGCATCGTATCCAGACTTTGTCATTAAAAACCATTTGTACAAAGTATAGCGATTATAGTTTTGAGCTTTAGGGCTAATTTGTTGTGCTGTTTTTCTTATTAATTGATAATAAAGCCAGTCATTTAGCTTATGCTTTTCCTTATAGGATAATAATGAAGTTATGAGATTTTTATAGTTACTAGTATCTAGTATGTGGTAAAAATTGTGAACTGTCAATTGATTTAATTCTCCATTAAAAGCTACTTGCAAAGATTTATCGACTGAGAAGTTAAAAGTGCCCTCATAAAAATCAAATGCATAATTCTGGGCCTTTACTACTAGATTAGGAAAGACAAAGGTAATGGCTGTTAACAATAAAAAAATCAAGTATTTATATAATGCGTTCATGGCATTAATATTTAGTTAACATTAAATATAGATAAAATTAACAGAGAATCAATATTAAGTTTTTCACTATAATAATCGCTATTTAACATCATTTTAACATGGCTATTCTACATTTGCAATGTTAAGTATTTGGTTAATAATTAACGTTTAAGTTTAGGTTAGTTGATAACAAAAAGCCACGATGGATGTCGTGGCTTTTGTTATTTTAATAAAATTCACAAATGAACTTTGAACCAATGAACTAATAAATTAGAAATTCTTTCCAATCTTTTCCAGCATTTCTGCAGGAATCTTGTGCGCATCAACCACTAAAAATCCATCTAAACAATCTGAGAATTTAGGGTCTATGTTAAAGCAAATAATTTTGGCATTTAAGTTCATGTACTGACGAAGCAAAACAGGGATTTTAATATGTGAATTCTCAATATCTCCAATCAAACCATCCAGGTCTTTTAATGAATCACTACTTTCTACCAATAAATCCCTATCAATAGCAGTAAGGTCTGCCTTAAATTTATTCTTAGGTTTTACGTATGAAGCCAACTCATAGTCGAAATGATTTTTAATAATATAATCTACTATTAAAGATTTGGACAGCTTAGAGAAATTATTGCTGATACTTACTGGACCAAACATATATCGGTATTGTGGATTATCAATCAGGTATTTCAAAATACCTTTCCACAATAAAAATAATGGTAGTGGTTTTAATTGGTACTCTTTCCTAATCCATGAGCGTCCCAATTCAATCCCTTGTCTTAAAACTGGGTAAAAAGGTTCTTTAATCTTAAACAATTCTGATAGGTAAAAACCTCTACGACCCATGGTATCTAAAATCTCATCACCTTTACCAATACGATAGGCACCTACAATATTTTGTAAATCCTTATCCCAAATAAATAAATGGTTATAATAGATGTCGTAATTGTCTAAATCTATTTTCTTATTTGTTCCTTCGCCAACTTCCCTAAAGGTAATTTCACGTAAACGGCCTATTTCTCTTAAAATGTTAGGAATACTTGCCGTAGGAACTATATAAACTTCATAATTCTTTTCTTCCCAAACCCTAAAATCTTCTAGTTTTTCAACTTCTTTAACAATAAGGTTTCTATCTGTTTCTTCAACTATTGCCGCAGGCGTTTTCTTTCTTTTGAAAAGATTAATCGGGTTGAATAATTTTTTTTCTTCTTCTAAGCTTGTGCCTAATGCATAAGTTCTGGCCCTTAAAAAATCCAATAATTTATTGGTATCTTTTTTATAAGATATATCTTCAATTTTTATCGGTTTTCCAATTCTAACCTTAATATTTAAACCTTGTTTATTTAAAAATTCTGAAGGTAACTTTGCAGTTCTTAAAGTTGGGTGAATAAAACTTAGGATATTAAATAGCACTCCATTGTTTCCATGGAAATAAATAGGAACAACGGGAACTTTAGAGCGTGATATTAGTTTTCCTACAACTGGATGCCAAAGTCTATCTGTAACTTCTTGAGTTTCTAAATTAAAGGTAGAAACCTCACCGGCTGGGAAAATCCCGATAGGAGTACCGCTTTGCAATAAATCGAATGTAGCTTTTAATCCGCTAATGCTCGATGAATGTTGTACATTTTCGAAAGGATTAACCGCAACAAAAAACTCACTTAAGTTAGGTATCTTCTTAAGGATAAAGTTTACCATTACCTTCGCCTCTGGTCTAACCGTACATAAAAGTTTAACTAATGCCAAGCCTTCTACGCCACCATAAGGGTGATTGGCAATGGCAATAAAACCACCAGTTTTCGGTATATTTTTTAAATCGTCTTCGTCAAAATCTATAGATACACCAATAGTTTCTAATATCTTGTCAACAAACTCTAATCCGGCAAAATGTTCATTCTGAGAAAATACTTTGTTGATGTCGTTCAACTTCATTACTTCCATCAATAAAGCTGCAAGACCTGGAACGCCTAACTTGTCTATTTTGGTGGCTTTGGCAAACTCTTGTTTAGTAATAATCTTCATCTAAAAGGAGGTATTAATTTGTAAAGCAATATCAAAAATAAGATTTATATTTAGAGTACCTATGCTATCTATGAAAAATTGGTTAAATAACTACTTTGGCTTTACAAAGCGAGAGTACAACGGATTATTGGCTTTAATGGCTATTTTATTGCTGGTTAGCGTATTGCCCTACTTTTATGAGCAATTTTTTGTAAAACCAGAAGTTGTGTCAAATCTTGAACAATCAGCTATAAAAAAATTGGTTTTAGTTAATCAACAACAACCAAATTACTATTCAAAAGTTCGTAATACCATAGAAGAAATTGAAGCAACGCCTACAACAATGCTTTTTAATTTCGACCCAAATAAAGTTGATTTGGCACAATGGCAAAAGCTAGGTCTTTCTGCAAAACAAGCTCAGTCAATTATTAATTATAGAAACAAAGGTGGTAAGTTTTATAAGCCAGAAGACTTACAAAAAATGTATACCATTACACCCGAAAAATATCAAGCTTTATTACCCTATATAGAAATAGAAAATACTGGTTTTGCTGATAAGTTTGAAAAGAAAACGTACCCTGAGAAGACCACATACGTTAAAAAAGAGTTGGTAATTATAGAAATAAATAGTGCAGACACTTTACAGCTAGACGAAATTAAAGGAGTAGGAGCGGCATTTGCAAGAAGAATAGCGAACTATAGAGATAAACTAGGTGGTTTTTATAAAAAGGAGCAATTGCTTGAAGTTTACGGATTAGATAGTGTGAAGTTCATGGAAATTAAAGACCAAGTAAGAATTGATGCATCAAGCATTAAAAAAATCAATATCAATACTGCGGAATTTGAAGATTTAAAAGGCCATCCTTACTTAAAATACAAACAAATTAATGCAATAGTTCAGTATAGAAAACAGCACGGAAAATTTAATAGCCTTGATGATTTAAAGAAAGTAGCTATCTTAACGCCACAAAACATTCAAAACTTAGCACCTTATCTCACTTTCTAAAATGCTCGAAACCAGAATTAAACAAACTTTACGTGATGTAGCCGATTTCCCGAAACCGGGAATTATTTTTAAAGATATTACGCCTGTACTTAAAGATGCTGCTTTATGTGCAGAAATTACTTCAGCCCTAGCCGAGCAATTAAAAGATGTAAAGATAGATGTTGTTGCAGGTATAGAAAGCAGGGGCTTTTTATTTGGTTTAGCTTTGGCACAAATTTTAAATGTGCCGTTTGTGCCTATTAGAAAAGCTGGTAAATTGCCATACAAAACTATACAACAATCTTACGATTTAGAGTATGGCAGCGCCACTTTAGAAGTTCACGAAGATGCTTTTACAGCAGGCCAAAATGTATTAATTCATGATGATTTGTTAGCAACGGGAGGTACAGTTGTAGCTGCTTCTAAATTGGTAAATCAACTACAAGCAAATGTTGTTGCGTATTCTTTTTTAATCAGCTTAGATTTTCTAAATGGTAAGGATAGATTAAATCTTTTTAGTCCAAATACATTTTCTTTGGTGAGTTATTAAAATTTTTAGAAAACGATTGTCAGGTTTTCATAGGTGCTGTAGTTCCGCTTTCCGTTTCGCAAATCTTCAATTCTGCATCCAGCGTAGAAGAATTTGCTACACTTCAATCGGGTTTATAAAACTACCTTAGTGTATAAAAATCAGTTTTCTTGCCGTTATAACTGCCTAACCTAAAATATTTTAAAATTAATTTCAATTAAATTTTTGCTGTTTTTCTTTCAAAGAAAGTAATTGGTTGGGTTATTGAACCAAATACCAAAACATTCTACTTTTAAGAGATAAAAAATATCTTGCTAGTATTATTTTATTTGCTTATCATTGTTCTAAACCAAATATAAATCTTAAGAAAAGTTTAAATACGAACACAAAAAAGGTGTTTGTTTTTAAACTTTTCTTTTTTTAAACCCTACCGTATGAACACTGGCTTTAGTTTTGAAGTTGCCGAAAATCAAGAAATCATTAAACAAATGGTCAGCGATTTCGCTGAAAAATACATCCGTCCAAACGTTATGGAATGGGATGAAGTACAACATTTTCCAATAGAAATATTTAAACAGTTAGGCGATTTAGGACTAATGGGCGTTTTAGTGCCAGAAATTTATGGAGGCTCAGGCTTCGGGTATCAAGAATATGTAGATGTAATTGTAGAAGTTTCTAAAGTTTGTGGGTCAATTGGTCTATCCTTAGCTGCCCACAATTCACTTTGTACAGGCCATATACTTGCCTTTGGTAACGAAGAACAAAAAATGAAATGGTTGCCAAAACTAGCAACGGCAGAATGGATTGGTGCTTGGGGTTTAACAGAAGCCAACACGGGTTCTGATGCTTTGCGCATGAGAACAACAGCTGTTTTAGAAGGTGATGAATATGTGATTAACGGTGCTAAAAACTGGATTACCCATGGTAAATCTGGGGATGTAGCCGTGGTAATGGTTCGAACAGGAGAAGCAGGAAGCGCTAAGGGGATTTCAGCAATTGTTGTAGAAAGAGGAACACCAGGTTTCTCTGCCGGTAAAAAAGAAAATAAATTAGGTATGCGTGCTTCAGAAACTACAGAAATGATTTTTGATAACTGCCGTGTACCTAAAGAAAACTTGCTTGGCGTAGAAGGCGAAGGCTTTAAACAAGCGATGAAAGTTTTAGATGGTGGTCGTATTTCTATTGCCGCATTATCATTAGGTATTGCTAAGGGCGCTTATCTAGCTGCGGTTGGTTATGCTAAAGAGCGTCATCAGTTTGGGGTGCCTATTTCTAGTTTCCAAGGTATTAGTTTCAAGTTAGCAGATATGGCAACCGAAATTGAAGCTGCTGAACTATTAATTCGCCAAGCTGCAGATTTAAAAAACAGGCATTTGCCAATGACAAAAGAATCGGCTATGGCCAAATATTATGCGTCTGAAGTTGCAGTGAGATGTGCGACTGAAGCGGTTCAAATATTTGGGGGTTATGGCTATACTAAAGATTTTCCTGTAGAGAAATTTTATCGCGATAGTAAATTATGTACTATTGGAGAAGGTACTTCTGAAATACAAAAAATAGTGATTGCTAGAGAGATACTGAAATAATTCATAATATATTAATGAGAGCCGTAACCCCTGTTACGGCTTTTTTTGTGCGTTTTATTTTTTTAATGTAAATAGGGTAACAAAATTTCATTCTGATTGATATACTCTCGAAAGGCGAAAGCTGAAAAGCCAAAATAGAGTAAGCGTTATAAAAAAATAATCATCATGAAAAATCTAACCTTTATCGCATTAGTAATATTTAGTTTAACATCTTGTAAAAAAGATTTCAATTCAAATTCACCTCAAGGTTTAAGTCTTGCCGAATTCAACTCTAAATTTTCAATTCCAACGCAAAGTTTTTATGGAGTTGCGGGTACAGCATTTACAATAACCGGAGCTAAGGGAATAAAAATAGATTTCCCTGCAAATGCATTTTTAGATGTAAGCGGAAACCCTGTGAGTGGAAATGTTAAACTTAGCTTAAAAGAAGTGTTAAGTAAAAGAGATATTTTATTGTCTGGAAAATTTACAGAATCTAATGGACAACTTTTGGTGTCGGGTGGTGAGTTTCAGATTTTGGCACTTCAAAATGGTCAGCTTTTAAAATTAAATCCTGCAGCAACTGTGAATATTAATGTGCCAACTACCTTAAGTACTGCACCGATGGATTTATTTGAGTTTAAACAAACAGTTGCATCAGATAGTACTTGGATGTTAAACCAAAAAGCAAGGGTATTCACAACACCAGCTTATTATCAATTTTCATTGCCGAGTTTTGGCTGGGTTAATTGCGATTATTTTTACAGTAATCCAAATCCAAAAACAACAATTACAGCTGGTCCAATTTATGCAGGTGCTGCTCCAAGTATTAAGGAACAAAGAGCTTATTTAATCTTCGACAATATTAATAATGTAATAGGCTTGCCATTTGTAATGGCGGTAAACAAACATCAATCTTATTTAAACTCAATGCCAATAGGAATGACTGGTAAGCTGGTTGTCATTTCTGTAGATATGAATGATAAAATCTATTTCGGAGCAACAAGTTTTACTGTTAGCGCAGATTTGAATTTAAACATACCTGTATCATTGGCGACTCAAAGCACAATAGATAACTACTTAAACAGTTTATAGTTTTTGTTTAGAACAAATAAAAAAGCCCTAGCGTGTTTATAAGCTAGGGCTTTGATTATATAATATTTGTTTGGCTTTTAATTTCCTCCGCCAGCAGCAACCATGTTTCCTCCGCCAGCAGCTACCATATTTCCTCCCCCAGCTGCAACCATATTTCCTCCACCAGCCGCAACCATATTACCACCACCTGCGGCTACCACATTTCCGCCGCCTGGCGAAACTAATCCTGCAAATGTAGCCTTTGTTTCACTCATTACGCTAGCACTTACAGTAGCGGTTACTAAGAATGGTGCATTTGTTGCTATTGCCATTTTTTGACTTTGGCCAGCAGAATTTTTGTTTTTCCAATCTTGATGGCAACTTACCAATATCATATAAGATAATAAGCCTTGAGATTTCCAATAACTAAGTTCACCTGCGTTAGGTTGTCTTCCAAATACGGTTTGATAAGAACGATTTATTACCTTTTCATACTCAGAAGGAACACCTTTAACATATACCAAATGATTACTCATCATTTCTGTATAAGTACGATTAAAAGCGGCATGGTAGTTAATCTCGCTTTGCGATGGGCGATAACCTAAAGCATCTACGTAGCTTTTAATGATTATTTCTTTACCAATAGTGCCTTGGTTACTTTTAATATAGCCCTTATGGTTATCTACTAGCCATTGAACAGATTTTTGACCTTGACCATTCCAATAAGTTAATTCTCCATTTGATGGAAGACGACCGAATGCTAGTAAATAAGAAGCTTGAATTCTTTCGTTGTTTTGTGCGCTAACTTGCAGTGAAATAGCTGTTAAACTAACTAAGCAAAGCACAGAGATAATTAATTTTTTCATAACATTTGGGTTTGATTAATATTTATTAAATGATTTATTGTTGTTTGTAAGAAGAGCTATTTATGATGAAGTAACTAAGTGTATTGGATATTTTGTAAATGCCAACAACAGCTATATAGGTTTCACCAGAGTTGTATTTAAGTTTTAAGGTATTGCCAGATACGTTATATGTGCCGCTATTCTTGCTTGTAGAACTTGCTCCTGTTTCATTTGTGCTTACAGCGCCATAGCTCCCTTGCGTAAATTTGCCATCTGAAGTAAAATTTAATGTAGAGGATGAGGAAAGATTTGCTGTAATCGCACCTGCGGAATAAGAACCATTTAATTTATAGTTTACGGGTAATGCTTCGGGGATAGTTACAATGCCTCCATTAATAGCACTATATTCGCCCTTAGATTTTTCAAAAGGCCAGCTTTCAGACTTGCCATTTTTCCATTTGATTTGGAAAGTATTACCTACAACTTTATAAGTTCCGATATTGGATGCATTTTTTGTGCTTTCTTCAACAATGTTAACTGGATTAACCCCATATTTAGGGTTGAAAATAATGGTTCCATCACTTCCTAAATAAATCCATTCAATACTTAGGCCTGAGCTCCACATTGTGGTTTTTAAGAATAATCTTCCAGATGCTGCTAGTGGAACACCCGTTTCCCGATTATTTGAGCTTTTGTTGGCCGAATTGCAACTGTATATTGTAAACACTAATAGTAATAGAGATAAGCTAAGTTTAATTTTCATAATTCTGAGATTGATAGCGTTTTTATCTTGCTATAAATTTCAAAAATTGATTTTTCCTTTTAATCCCTACCGATAGGTATTTTATTGCTATCGTTTTATAAAGATGAAATCTCCTCCTTCGTCGCCGGCACTTTTTATTTCACCATACATTGGTGTCTGGTCTGTATCGCTATTGTTCATTACTGCTACTTTAAGTTTTGAAAATAGGTCCTCAGCAGACAAGTATTTTTCTGTATTTTGATTTAATCTTTTAAGTAAATATTCTACAAAAATGCTTTTATCTGGTACTTCTTTTAAAGCTCCACTGGTCATCGCTTTGCGACTAGGCAAATCATATAAAACACTAATTGCTTTTGGGGCATTTGTAAGGACAGATCTGGTTTTAAATATGCTACCTGCAAAGCATGCATCGGTAATTAAAAGCGTATGTTTAGATTTTATGCTACTTATATATTCTTTTAAATCGGCATTAGATACATAGGTTGGTCTTGAGCCATTTTGAGCATCGGAAGGAAACCAAAATCCTTCTTGTCTAGAATCCATCCATAACCCATGGCCAGCATAAAATATCAATACATTATCTTCGGGTTTTACTTTCGTTATTAAGTCTTCTAAAGCAGCAAAAACTTGCAACCTAGTTGGGTTTTTGAGCAGGTTAGTGTTTTGTTCGTCAAAATTGTAAAGTGTTTTAAGTGTGTTTGCAAGTTTTGTTGCATCACTTACTGGATATTGTAAGTCTACAATTTTATCATCAGCGTAATTCTCTACTCCAATTATTAAAGCATAATACTTCCCTAATACATTAGCAGTTGATGTTTCGACAATCTTTTGAGCTTGGGGTTTTTCGACCAAAAAGATATAATTCCCTTGATTTTTAAACTCGTCTATAGCCACCACTTTTAATGAATTATCTCCTGTTTTGAGAGGTACGTCTGCAGAGAAAGTGCCGTCTGTGCCTAAAACAGCAGCAATTCCATTAATGGTTACAGAGGAAATTGTAGAAGCATCGGTTGCTATACCTGTAACTTTAATTGCATCATTTGCAGAAACTACTTTTAAGCCTCTGGTAACTTCTGGCGACAATATTTTAATTTCTGGAGCTTTATTATCTACCTGTACAATTTGTTTGTTGGGGTTTACTGAGATTTTATTATCTAAGTATTTAAATGTTAAATAGTCATATCCTACATTTTGATTTCCTCCTGATATTAAACCAAATTGGTAGCCAGAAAACCCTATATCTCCATGGGTATAAACTAAAACATCATTAATATAGAATAAAATCTTTCCTTCTTTTCTTACAATAGTAAGTTTATTTTTCGCATTGATGCCCTTATTTACTGCATTGGTTTCTTTCCACGGAACTAAGTCCCTATAACCGCTTGATGAAGAAAAGCCAAAGCCAAAATAACCAGCATTGGCTATAAAAAACTGATAAGATTGTTTGGTGTCTAAACCAAAAACTACTCCAAAACCAGTTTCTCCTTTTCCGCTATAGTACAGCGTGGATGTTTCTAATAAAAAGTCTCTATCCATATCTACCCATGTGGCCGCCACAGTTACGGTACTAATATTAATGTTTTTAGAAGTGTTGAATATTTTTAAATGACTATTTTCCATTGCCATTCTTACCGAATCTTTTTCAGCTACTACCCAGCCATTCTCATCATCCTTATCAAAAGTTGTACTATAGGCTATCTTGCCAGTGTTATCATCAGCAGGAGCTAAAGCAGCCGCATTAGAATCATTAGAGGTAATTACAAAGCTATTAAATCCGATAGTTTGATTCATTTGCACCATAGCACCACAAGCATCTCCGAAAAATATTGGAGCTACAATGTTTGCTACTGGCTGATTATTTATAAATAGATAGATTCTACTGCTTCTTTTTTCAACTTTTAACTTATTCTTAAAACCTTGTGATCGATATATAAAATTACTTGGTTGCCAATTTAAAATATTGGTATACCTTCCATTTGAAAAAGAATAAAGTGTGAAATTCCCATTTGCAGAAATGCCAAAGAAGTAAAGATTGTTGACGTCTTTAGCTCCAAATGCAATTCCATAACCAAAATTATCAACTCCTTTTAAATGTTCAACAGTTGTTTCTATACTAAAGTTGCTGTTTTTGTCTGGGTAATAGGATACAAATTTAGCAGCATGGGCAACGGATTTTTTGTAAGTGAATTTAAAGGCGCCGTCTTCAACCTTCGTGTTTATTTCTGGAGAATCATAATATGACCAATCCTTACTTTCATTCGAAAAGTTAGCTTGATATAGAATACTTTGTGCATTTATTGTGTCTGCACTTACCAATGCGATAAAGAGGAATAGATATTTATAAAATTTATACATTTTAATTATGATCAAGTTCTACAATTAATGCCACAGTGCTTTTGCCCTTACTAAATCCACTAAAACCAATCTTATCTTTTAAGAAGGTAATGTCAGTAGGGTCTACAATTTGATTTTTTAACACGGTGTATATTTTTTCGTTAAATGATCCTTTTTCAACAGCTATTCTCTTTATGATTTCGTTGATGTCTAAAGGTTCTTTGCTATAGAGAACGCATAAGAAGTCTTTTCCAGGTTTTTCATCAAATTCAATGAAATGGTCTTCATTAGGTATGGCTACATTGTTTTTCCTGTCAGTAAGTGCAGGACTAACGCCTTCATTATACGGGAATATTTTAGTTATTTCATTTGTAAAGTCTGAGCTAATGGCATAAACAAATGCAGGTTGATTGTTGGATATATAAATTCTAAACCTAGTGCCCGAATTATATGCTTTTGTAGTTTGATATATGGTTAATGGTCCCTGAGTAGTTTTCGCAGGAACAACTTTTAAGCCCCTTGTTGCCATAAAAAGGTTAGTTGGCATCTCTGCATTGTTTGCTAACGTTAAAGTAATTTGGCCAGACAAGTCAGGGATGTTTGGTTTGGTTTCGGGTAAATCAATAAATTCAAAAGCATAATTAGTAAAGCTTGCAAAGTCTGCATATTTAATCCAGATATAGCCTAAAGTGCCCCAAGCAGTACCCCAGCTGTTTTGGACTTCAAATGCGCCGCCAAACTTGTTGTCGTCATAGCCAACAACGCACATAGCGTGAGCTCCATAGGATCCGGTAGGGGTTTCGGTTGGAGTCCATAATTCTTTTTTGTTGGCTAAACCAAACGAAGGAGGACAAGTCATCCCAATTAGAACTGGCTTTCTTTCTGAAATAGATTTTTTAACAGCTTGTATTTTAATCTTCGCTGGGTCAGAATTTTCAAAAATCTTTAAATAATCTTTAATTTTAGATGATGTAGCTGTGTTTAATTGAGCTTCACTAATTGATTCTGTGCAGAGTGATGATAAGCTTTTATAAGGTAAAACACCTTTGTTTTTCATTATTTCTAATGCAGTAAATATGGATGAACCACCAACACATTTCAAATCGTCTGGTTTTAATAGCCTATATAGAAAAGCTGGAGAGTAGGCGTGGTCTGTAATGTAAGCTTTGTCTGTCCAGTTGTATTTTATGGCGTCAACAATTGTTTTTCCGCAGTAAGCAGATGCCCATGCTGTACAGGTGCCATAATAACTTTGGTGACCCGGTAATGGGGCATACATCTTAATGGATGCAGCAGTTGGAACAATATCTAGGTTTCTGGTAAGTTTTGCCTTTTTTGGAGTAGCGCTGTAAGCAACATCATCTAAATCTAATCCTTTTCCGTAAGGTGTTTGTGAAAATGCATTTAGGCAAAGTGCCAAAATAAGTAATGAGAAAGAAAATGGCTTAATGAGCGACATGGTTTTTTGAATAGCGTGATAATTTTCTTTAAAATTATTGGAAAATTTAGTTTCGGATATACCCTTTGGTAGGTATTTTGTAACTGTCGCAATTAAAAATAATTTTATCAAGCAAAAACAAGCTTATAAAATGAATATGTACACCAATAATAGATTGTTTCGTATTTTTTTTATGAAAAATCGTTTTATTTTTTTAATTAATTGTTGTTTTTGTCCTAAATATTAATTTTTCATTTATATTTTTCGATTAAATTTTATGTTTTTTATTTAATTAGTAAAATATATATAAAATTATTACCTATTTTGTCAATCGAAACTTAAAACTAACTAAATTTTCTTGTTTACCTGTGTTTTTGGCAATGTAAAATTGCTAAAACAGATTAATTTTCTAATTTATTACGAGATATTTGATTTTTTTATAATAAATATTGGTTATTAATGGATAGGGTATTTGCATATTGTTTTAGGTTGTTTAATTAAGAATACATTTTCTCGTATAAATTAATATTAACCCTAAAAACTAAAAGTATGAAAGAAAAACTACTCGTTTTGTTCCTTCTTGTTTTGCTATGCACCTCAGTAAATGCACAACAGAAGACGATTACAGGAAAAATAACAGAGAAAACTGGACTTCCGCTTCCTGGTGTTTCTGTTGTTGTTCCGGGTACTAGAATTGCTACCCAAACTAATTCAGATGGCGTATATTCTATTACAGTTCCAAATAATACCACATTACTTACATTTCGTTTCTTAGGTTTTGTAAGTAAAACATTAACCATTTCTTCTGGTACTGTTAATGTGACATTAGAAGAAGATACAAGCACATTAAGTGATGTTGTTGTTACAGGTTATGGTACAGTGAAAAAGAGCGATTTGGTTGGTTCCGTTGTTTCTATTAGAGGCAATCAAGTTGCAAATAGACCCGTTCAGAGTTTTGATCAGGCTTTAGGTGGTAAAGCTGCTGGAGTTCAAATTACTATACCAAATGGTGTGCTAAATAATCCTCCAGTATTTCGCATACGTGGTACAAATTCAATTTCATTAAGTTCTTACCCTCTAATTATTGTTGATGGTGTTGCTTCTTTTACGGGCGATGTGAGCGGAAGTAATGCAGCTGGTAATGCATTGTCTAGTATCAATCCTCAAGATATTGAAACCATTGATATATTAAAAGATGCGGCGGCAACAGCTATTTATGGTAGTAGGGCTGCTAATGGGGTTGTTGTAATTACAACAAAAAGAGGAAAGAATGGAAAGGCAACTGTAACTTATGATGGGTGGACAGGTATTGCCAATGTACAAAGACTGCCCGATATGATGGATGCTTATCAATATACCGATATTAAAAATGAAGGCTTAAGGAATGCTGGGACGTTTAATGCTGCTACAAATGCTTATGCTTTAACAAATGGCCCTGATGGAAATCCAATCAATACAAATTGGTATGACTATGCTTATCGTCAAGGAGTTTCGTACAGCAGTTCTTTAAGTTTATCTGGAGGTTCAGAATCTACCAATTATTACATGTCGCTTAACTATACTAATCAACAAGGGATAATTGTTAAAAACGATTATAAAAGATTAGGTGTTCTTTTTAATATTGACCACAAAATAAGCAAGACTTTAAGTGTGGGCGCTAAGTTACAATATGCAAATGAAGATAATCTTGCTGTGATTAGTTCGGGTTCCTTAGATGGTCAGGCATTTTCTACTGCAGGTCTTGGTCGTGTTGCTTTGGTTAATTCTCCAAACGTTTCACCTTATGCTAATGCTGGTGGTTATAACTTGAGTGGAAATAACCTGGGCATCATGAATAATAAAGTAAGTCAGGTTGGTTTTTATAATCCCGTAGTTCAAATTGATTTAGACAGATCTTATAATTATTTAAATAGGGTTCAATCTAATGCTTTTGTGCAATATAAGCCTATACCGATGGTTACGTTAAGAAGTGTTTATGGTATAGATTATCTATATTCCACCAATGATACATTTGCAAACCCTGTAAATGGCGATGGTTTTGCGGCCTTGGGCTCAGCAGGTATGAGTTATAGTCAAAATAAACGTTCAGTGTGGACCACTACGGCTCAAGCAGATAAAACCTTTAACGATATACATACCTTATCTTTATTGTTAGGTACTGAACAGCAAACCACTGTAAATACATCGTTTGGTGCAGGCAGGTCAGGTCTTTCTGATTTAGCTTTTAATGATTTTACCGCTGGTTATACTCAATTTTCTAATACAGGCGGTTTTGGAGAGAACTACTTAGTTTCATTTTTTGGACGTTTAAATTACGATTATAAAAAGAAATATATTGTTAATGGTACATTACGACAAGACGAATATTCGGCATTTGGTCCTGATAAAAAAGCGGGCACATTTTACAGTTTTGGGCTAGGGTATGAATTAGCTCAGGAAGATTTTTGGAAAAATGGCAAAATAGGAAAAATCTTTAGCAGTTTTAGATTAAGAGGCAGCTATGGTGAAGTAGGTAATTTTGCTGGTTTAGGAAACTTGGCTCCAAATTCATATTATAGCCCTGGTTTATTTGGGGGTGCGCCAACATTAAACTTTAGCCAGGCGGGTAATTCTGAAATAGGTTGGGAAACGAGTAAAAAATTAGACGTGGGCGTTAATTTTGGTATCCTAAAAGATAGAATTACTTTCGAACTAGCCTATTATAAAAACGATATCGATGGTTTAATATACAATGTTCCTCAAGCTCCATCAGCAGGTCTGCCAAATTCTCCACAAACCAACATTGGCTCTATGTATAATAAGGGCTATGAGTTTACCGCAAATGCGCAAGCCATTACGACTAAGAATTTTAGTTGGGCATCATCATTTAACTTTACCTATAACAAGAATGTAATTGAATCACTTACGCCAACAATTACACAGTTTACCTCAACAACATCAGGTTTAGAAACTGCAAATATCTCAAGGGTCGGAACATCGCTAGGAATGATTTATGTGGTAACAACTGCTGGAGTTGACCCTGCTACAGGAAGGAGAATTTTTGTTAGCGGTTCTACAGGAAGAAAAATGCTTTATGATCATGCTTCTCCTGTGGCAAGCCGTTGGAATATGAAGATGGTACAATTGCCCCTGGTATAACTTCTCAAGATCAGCAAATCTATGGTAACTCTCAGCCTAAGTTCTATGGCGGATTTAATAACAATTTCAAATACAAAAACATTGATTTGAGTTTAACCATTACTTATCAAGCGGGATTTTATATCTATAATGGAACACAGGCATCAATTATGGACCAACGTTTTTGGAATAACTCTGTTGATATTTTAAATAGATGGACAACTCCTAACCAAATTACTTCTGTGCCAAGGGTAGTGGCGGGAGATAATATGTCTAATGGTTCTGCGGTTCCTCTGGATATCAATGTTTATAAAGGCGATTTTGTGAAGTTAAGAGATATCTCAGTTGGTTATACTGTTCCAGGCAGCTTTCTAACTAAAATGAAAATCGCTTCTGCCAGAGTGTTTGTTAGTGGCCAAAATTTACTCATCCTTACTAAATACAATGGTACCGACCCTGAGGTTTCTTCAAATGGAGGTTCCAATGGTTCTCAAGGTGTTGAGCGTAACTCAGTGGCAAGTGCAAGAGTGTTTACTGCAGGATTAAATTTCAAATTTTAAGATGATTAACATGAAAAGAAAAATTATATATACACTTGCTTTGTTAGCTGTTATGGCTACATCATGCAGAAAGGAGTCGAAATTAAATCCAGAATCGGTTAATGCCGTTTCCTTTGAATTTTCTTTCAGTACCCCAGATAGGGTAAAAGCTCAGGTACTTGGAATGTACTCTGGGTTAAAAGCTGGCGATTTTTATGGTGGCAGATACATTGTTTACAATGAAGTAAGAGGTGATAATTATATTAATCTTACAACAAATGCTGTAACTGCTTACCAGGTATGGAATTTTACAACTTCTAATAATGCCCAAGAAGTAACAGGATTATGGGGTGCAGCTTATTCGGTAATTAATAGATGTAACTTATTTATAGATGGTATGGCGGCTGGTGGTGCTGCAACAGTAGGCCCAGTATTGGCAGCTAATTATGTAGGGGAAGCAAAACTCGTAAGAGCCATCAGCTATTATAGTTTGTTGCAATTATATGCTAGACCATTTTGGGATGGAAACGGTAATAAACCGGGGGTTCCTTTAAGATTAAAAGGTAATTCTGTTGCAGGAAACTATGATTTGGCTCGAAGTACTGTTGCGGAGGTATATGCGCAAATTATAAAAGATTTAAATGAAGCCGAAACTGCTTTACCATTAAATTATACCACTGCATATGATAATACGATTCGTGGCCATAGAAATACAGCAATTGCTTTTAAAACAAGGGTGTATTTAAGTATGCAGCGCTACGCAGACGTAATAACGGAAGCTAATAAAATAGTGAGCGCAACGGCTCCATTTACTGCAACAACAGGTGTTGCCAATGCATTACAAGCCAATGTTGCTAATGTATTTAAAACACCTTATACCACAACTGAGTCAATCTTGTCATCGCCTATGAATGCAACCACTGATGTTGTTGGAGGTCAAACTGCATTAGGTTCTTATTTTTTCTCTGTAAGAGAGTTTAAATTAAATGATGCGGGAATAATTGCTGATGCAGGTTGGAAGGCAACTGATGCAAGAAGAACATTAATTGGTACTGCTACAATAAGTGGAGTGTCTAGTAAGTTGATGGGCAAATTTGCAACACCATCACCTTACATAGATTATGTGCCAGTTATTCGCTATGCCGAAGTTTTATTAAGCTTAGGTGAGGCCATAACAAGAAGCACTAACATAGTTGATGCTAGGGCAATTAGTTTATTAAACGCAGTTAGACAGCGCTCTGATGCAACTACAACTTTTACAGCTGCTGATTTCCCAACTTCTGCAACTCTTGCCGCAGCTTTCTTAAAGGAAAGGAATATTGAGTTGCTTGGAGAAGGATTAAGAAGCCCAGATTTGTTGAGACTTGGTCTTGACCTTCCTGCAAAAGGAACCGTGTCTTCAGTTCCATCAACAGATAGAAGGTATATTTTCCCTATTTCACAGACAGAGTTATTATATAATAAATTAATGACTGATAACTAATTTTTATATTACGTTTAATGAAATGCCTCGGATTTTTCGGGGCATTTTTATTTTATTGTTCAATACGTATCGAAAATGGTTAATAAAATAACCTTGTAATGTTTTTTATAAAAACCTTTCTCTTCATCAATATTTTACCTACATTTGCAACCCCAATAACAGGGAACATTAAAAACATTGAGAGGAGGTATTTCTACGTTATGATTATTATCAACATTAAAGACGGCGAATCATTAGATAAAGCGCTTAAACGTTTCAAGAAAAAGTTTGAAAAAACTGGTGTATTGAGAGAACTACGTAGTCGTCAGGCATACGAGAAAAAATCTGTTGCTCGTCGTACAGAAATCAAACATGCTGTTTACATTCAGAATATGAATCAAGAAGGAACTTTGTAGTTTTAACTTGTTTAAATAGATAAAAAAGTCTTGACGTTTAGTCGGGACTTTTTTTTTGAAAAAAATATTTTGCAATTCATTTTTTTGTATATTGACAAATATTGAATAACGAATAAGGCCTATGCTTATTAGTAGCTTTTTAATCTATTTGCAACATGAGAAGCGTTATTCTCCACACACTGTAAAGTCATATTATACAGATTTATTACAATTTGAGAAATTTTTGAAAGAGGAATTCGAAACTGACCTCATCTCTGCTCAAACGCCACAAGTAAGAAGTTTTATGGTTTCCTTAATGGATTTGAAAATTTCCGAAAATGCAATTGGGAGAAAAATATCATCACTTCGTAGTTTCTACAAATATCTTTTACGGGAGCAAACGTTAAAGAAAAATCCAATGGTATTAATTAAGGCGCCAAAGGTGCCAAAACGTTTGCCAGTTTTTATTGAAGATGGTAAAATGGATTCGTTACTAGATAATTTAGATAGTTTTGATGAAAGTTTTCCTAGCCAAAGAGACAAAATGGTACTAGAAATGCTTTTTGGTACGGGCATTCGTTTAGCAGAATTGTTACTTTTAAAAGAAACTGATGTGAATTTTTACGAATCAACTATTAAAGTATTGGGTAAGAGGAATAAAGAACGTATTATCCCATTACATAACCAATTGATTAATCAAATAAAAAATTACATTGATTTAAAATCATTGCAAAAATTTGATAACAAAAATGCTGCCTTAATCGTTAGCAATACTGGCGCTCCAGCATATCCGAAATTAATATATAGGATAGTAACTAGTTATTTGACATTAATATCAACCCAAGATAAAAAGAGTCCACATGTTTTACGGCATTCTTTTGCAACTAGTTTATTGAATAAAGGTGCAGATCTTAATTCAATTAAGGAGTTGTTAGGCCATGCAAGCTTGGCGGCCACACAAGTTTACACCCACAATTCTGTAGAACGTTTAAAAACTATATATAAACAAGCCCATCCAAAGGCATAAAAAAGGAGGAAAAATGAAAATTAGAGTACAGTCGATCCATTTCAATGCGGACAAGAAATTATTAGATTTCATTCAAAAAAAAGTAGATAAGTTAGATTTATTCTTTGATCAAATTATAGGAGGCGAGGTTTATTTAAAACTCGAGAATGTGGAAGACGAAGAAAATAAGATATCAGAAATAAAATTAATGGTTCCTGGCGGAACATTGTTTGCCAAAGAGCAATGCAAATCATTTGAGGAGGCTACAGATTTGGCAATCGAATCACTAAAAAAACAAATTACCAAGCATAAAGATAAAACTAGAGCAAAATTAAGTGAGCATAAAGCGCTTTTAAATGCTGATGAAGTATCTGATTATTAAGTAGATATTTTTTACATTGAATTATATAAAAATTGACGGAATACTTTCCGTCAATTTTTTTTAAAATAAATTTTTTTCAAAGATTAATTATTGTAGATTTGCATTCCATTTCGGAAGGGGCATTGCTTCAATTAGAAATGGGTTGTTCTGTGAAAAGATAAAAAATAAAAAAAAATGTTAGTTCGATTATATAAAAACACAATTTTTTATATATTTGCGCCTCATTAAAAAAGTATAAAAGCCTCCTTAGCTCAGCTGGTAGAGCAACTGACTTGTAATCAGTAGGTCATTGGTTCGATCCCGATAGGAGGCTCTTTTATTTTATAGGCTTAGCAATAAGTTTGTGATTTAAAAGCGGGGGGATTCCAGAGCGGCCAAATGGGACAGACTGTAACTCTGTTATCGCAAGATTTCGAAGGTTCGAATCCTTCTCCCCCCACAATCTGATTTTAGATTGGAGATTGAAGATTTTAGGTTGTGTTTCAATCGTATATCGTAAATCAAAAATTGCAAATCAAAAAGCGGAAGTAGCTCAGTTGGTAGAGCGATAGCCTTCCAAGCTATAGGTCGCGAGTTCGAACCTCGTCTTCCGCTCTTAAAAGAGTGAGCAGTTGGCGGTTGGCAGTTGACAGTTTGAACTGAAAACTGAAAATTGGTTACTGAAAACTAAAAAGCCGACTTAGCTCAGCGGTAGAGCACTTCCTTGGTAAGGAAGAGGTCATGGGTTCAATTCCCATAGTTGGCTCTAATAAAGAATAAAGAGTAAATACTTTGTTAAATCTGTTGAAAAGACAGAATGAGCAAGGTTTTTTGTATTGAAATTGTATCAAAACAATAAATAAATAAAAAGTTAACCTACTAATAAGTATAAAAAAATGGCAAAAGAAAAGTTTGACCGCAGCAAGCCGCACTTAAACATCGGCACTATCGGTCACGTTGACCACGGTAAAACAACCTTAACAGCAGCTATCACTAAAGTGTTATCTGATGCAGGTTTATCTGAGGCACGTTCATTCGATTCAATTGACTCTGCTCCAGAGGAAAAAGAAAGAGGTATCACAATTAACACGGCTCACGTTGAGTATTCAACAGCTAACCGTCACTATGCTCACGTTGACTGTCCAGGTCACGCGGATTACGTGAAAAACATGGTTACTGGTGCGGCTCAAATGGACGGTGCTATCATTGTGGTAGCAGCTACAGATGGTCCGATGCCACAAACTCGCGAGCACATTCTATTGGCTCGTCAGGTAGGTGTACCTTCATTGGTTGTTTTCATGAACAAAGTTGATATGGTGGATGATCCAGAATTACTAGAATTAGTAGAAATGGAAGTTCGTGAATTATTATCTTTCTATGAATTCCCTGGTGATGATATTCCTGTAATTCAAGGTTCAGCTCTTGGTGGTTTGAATGGCGATCCAAAATGGGTAGCTAAAATTATGGAATTAATGGATGCTGTAGATAGCTACATTCCAATTCCTCCACGTTTGACTGATCTTCCATTCTTAATGCCTGTTGAAGATGTATTCTCGATCACTGGTCGTGGTACTGTAGCAACTGGTCGTATTGAGCGTGGTCAAATCAACTCTGGTGATCCAGTTGAAATCTTAGGTATGGGTGCTGAGAACTTAAAATCTACAGTAACTGGTGTTGAGATGTTCCGTAAGATCCTAGATTATGGTGAGGCTGGTGATAACGTAGGTTTATTGTTACGTGGTATTGAGAAAACTGATATCCGTCGTGGTATGGTAATCTGTAAACCAGGTTCAGTAACTCCTCACACTGATTTCAAAGCTGAGATCTATGTATTATCAAAAGCAGAAGGTGGTCGTCACACTCCATTCTTCAACAAATACCGTCCACAATTCTATTTCCGTACTACAGACGTAACTGGTGAGATTTCATTAGCTGAAGGAACTGAAATGGTTATGCCAGGTGATAACGTTACAATTAATGTAAAATTAATCAACGCTATTGCAATGGAAAAAGGTTTACGTTTCGCTATCCGTGAAGGTGGTAGAACTGTAGGTGCTGGTCAGGTAACTGAAATTGTAAAATAGTAACCCTAATCCACCATGTGGAGATAAAGGATATATGATTGCAAAGTACTTAAGATAAATAGTTCTTAGGTACTTTGCTTTCTAAATTACGGGAATAGTTCAATGGTAGAATAGAGGTCTCCAAAACCTTTGATCAGGGTTCGAATCCTTGTTCCCGTGCTTTTAAAAAATATAATATGGCTGGTGTAGTTCAATTTATTAAAGAATCATACGAAGAAATGACCCAGAAGGTAACTTGGCCTACTTGGGGAGATTTGCAAAATTCTGCAGTACTGGTTTTAGTAGCGTCATTAATTATTGCATTGGTTGTATTTGCAATGGATAAGGGAGCTAATTATATATTAGAAACTTTTTATAATTCACTTTCAAAATAAGATAACTAGATGAACGATCAGTTAAAGTGGTATGTAGTTAGAGCGGTTAGTGGTAAAGAAAAGAAAGTAAAACAGTATATCGATTCTGAAATTAGCCGTTTAGGTCTTTCTCATTTAGTTCCTCAAGTATTGATCCCAATGGAGAAATACTATCAAATGAAAGAAGGAAAAAAAATTGCAAAGGAGCGTAACTTTTACCCTGGATACGTTTTGATTGAGGCAGTTTTAGACGGAGAGTTAGAGCATATTATTAAAGGTGTAAATAGTGTTATCGGATTTTTAGGTGATAAAGCTGGAAATGCAATACCAATGCGCCAAGCAGAAGTTAACCGTATATTAGGTAAGGTTGATGAAATGAGCCAGCAAGCTGAAACAATGAACATCGCATATTATGTAGGTGAGAATGTTAAGGTAATGGATGGTCCATTTAACGGATTTACCGGAGTAATTGAAGAAGTTAACGAAGAAAAGAAAAAATTAAAAGTTATGGTTAAAATCTTCGGTCGTAAAACACCACTTGAGCTTAATTATATGCAAGTAGAGAAAGAATAAAATTTATTTTAAAAAATATATTTGAGGACTGCAAGATTATTCATATCTTTGCAGTCCTTTTGGTTTATGCTAAGTTAGGATTATCGTAAAAAGAGCAATTATGTCTCAATTCGCACATCTTAATTTTCATACCTACTAGGTATCAAAATGTTACATGCTTCCAATATTTAACATTGAGTATTACAATTAACAAATCAGAAAATGGCAAAAGAAGTCGGTGCACTTGTTAAATTACAAATCAAAGGCGGAGCTGCAAACCCATCACCACCAGTAGGACCTGCATTAGGTGCTAAAGGTGTTAATATCATGGAGTTTTGTAAACAATTCAATGCTCGTACCCAAGATAAGCCAGGTAAAGTATTACCAGTTGTGATTACTGTATATGTGGACAAGTCTTTCGAATTCATCATCAAGACCCCTCCGGTTGCTATCCAGTTATTGGATGCTACTAAATTAACGAGTGGTTCTGCTGAGCCCAACCGTAAGAAAGTTGGTTCGGTGACTTGGGATCAAGTTAAGTCAATTGCTGAAGATAAGATGACTGATTTAAATGCATTCACTATCGAATCTGCTATGAAAATGGTAGCAGGTACAGCACGCAGTATGGGAATCACCGTTAGTGGTGATGCACCCTGGACAAATTAATTAACAAAAAACAGTTTACAACAGTGGCGAAATTAACAAAAAATCAAAAACTGGCACACGCTAAACTAGAAATCGGTAAATCGTATTCTTTACAGGATGCGGCTGCTTTGGTAAAAGAGATTACTACAACTAAATTTGATGCGTCGGTTGATATCGATGTGAGTTTAGGTGTAGATCCACGTAAAGCCAATCAAATGGTACGTGGTATAGCTACTTTACCTCATGGTACAGGTAAAACTGTACGTGTTTTGGTACTTTGTACTCCTGATAAGGAAGAAGAGGCTAAAGCTGCAGGAGCAGATTTCGTAGGCTTAGACGAATATGTGGCAAAGATTGAAGGTGGTTGGACAGATGTTGACATTATTATCACTACTCCTGCTTGTATGGCAAAAGTAGGTAAACTGGGCCGCGTTTTAGGTCCACGTAACCTTATGCCAAACCCAAAATCAGGTACAGTAACCAACGAAGTTGGAAAAGCTGTGACTGACGTAAAAGGCGGTAAGATTGATTTTAAAGTTGACAAAACTGGTATCATCCATGCTTCAATAGGAAAAGTATCATTCTCAGCAGAGAAAATATATGAAAACGCGTTGGAAGTACTTCAAACGATTTCAAAATTAAAACCTTCTGCTGCAAAAGGAACTTATTTTAAAAGCATTCACGTGTCTTCTACAATGAGTCCTGGAATTGCAATCGAAACTAAATCAGTAGCGGGGATCTAATTATGAACAGAGAAGAAAAACAAGAAGTAGTTTTAGCTCTACAAGAGAAAATGCAAGAGTATGGCAATTTTTATATTGCTGATACCTCAGGCTTATCTGTTGAGAAAGTAAATAATATCCGTCGCAAATGTTTCGAAAGCGGTATCGAAATGAAAGTTGCAAAAAATACATTGATCAAAATTGCGATTGATGGATTAGAAGGTGACTCATCTGAGATATTCGCAGCGTTAAAAGGTCAATCGGCTTTATTATTTTCAAAAGTAGGTAATGCGCCAGCTAAGCTGATCAAAAGCCTAAGAAAAGGTAAAGAAGAAAAACCTCAACTAAAAGGAGCTTATATCGATACAGCAATATTTGTTGGTGATAATCAATTAGATGCATTAGTAAGTCTTAAATCAAGAGAAGAACTTATTGGCGAAATCATTGGATTATTACAATCACCAGCTAAAAACGTTGTTTCGGCATTACAATCTGGCGGTAACAAAATTGCAGGTATTGTTAAAACACTACAAGAAAGAGGTTAACGAACACCTAAAGTTCGCAATTAAACAAAAATATTTTTACGTAAATTTTTAAAATCTTAATAAAATGGCAGATTTAAAAGCGTTTGCTGAGCAATTGGTAAACTTAACAGTTAAAGAAGTTAACGAATTAGCTCAAATCTTAAAAGACGAGTATGGTATCGAACCAGCTGCAGCTGCAGTTGCTGTTGCAGGTCCTGCTGCTGATGCTGCTCCTGCAGCTGAAGAAAAATCAACTTTCGATGTAATTTTGAAAGAAGCTGGTGGTCAGAAATTAGCAGTTGTAAAACTTGTTAAAGACTTAACTGGTTTAGGTTTGAAAGAAGCTAAAGACTTAGTTGATGGTGCACCAAAAGAATTAAAATCAGGTGTTGCTAAAGACGAAGCAGAAGCTTTGAAAAAACAATTAGAAGAAGCTGGAGCTGTAGTTGAGATTAAGTAATCACTTAATTTTAACGAACCTTTAAGAATAAGACTCCGACTATTAAGTCGGAGTCTATTCCCGTTTATAAACATTTCATCTTGTTTGGTTGGTGATTTGTTTAAAGGCAAACCAAACTAATAGTTTATTCTTAAACTAAATTAAATTTAGTCCCTTGGCAAGTAAAGTCGTAGACCAAAGAGTAAATTTTGCACGTAGTAAGCATATCATAGATTATCCAGATTTTCTGGATGTGCAGTTGCAATCATTTAGAGAATTTTTTCAGATAGAAACCACTTCAGATAACCGTCACACAGAAGGTTTATTTAAAGTATTTGCTGAAAATTTCCCAATCACAGATTCTAGAAACATATTCGTTTTAGAATTTTTAGATTATTTTATTGACCCACCACGTTATGACATTCCTGAATGTATTGATCGTGGGTTAACTTACAGTGTTCCGTTAAAAGCAAAGCTTAAGCTTTCTTGTAATGATGCAGAACACGAGGATTTTGAAACCATCATTCAAGATGTATACTTAGGAACCATACCATATATGACTCCTAAAGGTACGTTTGTGATTAACGGTGCAGAACGCGTAATTGTTTCTCAATTACACAGATCTCCAGGTGTGTTCTTCGGCCAAAGCCGTCACACAAATGGAACTAAATTGTATTCTGCTCGTGTGATTCCTTTCAAAGGTTCTTGGATTGAGTTTGCTACAGACGTTAACAACGTAATGTATGCTTACATTGACCGTAAGAAAAAATTCCCGGTAACCACCTTATTGCGTGCAATCGGTTATGATTCTGATAAAGACATCTTAGAATTGTTTGATCTTGCTGACGAAGTAAAAGTTAGTAAATCAGGCTTAAAGAAGTATACAGGACGTAAGCTGGCTGCAAGAGTTTTAAGAAAATGGACTGAAGATTTTGTAGATGAAGATACAGGTGAAGTTGTTTCTATAGATCGTAATGAAGTTATCTTAGATAGGGATACCGTTCTTGAAGACGACCATATCGATATGATCATCGATGCAGGTGTAAAAACTATTATCTTGTCTAAAGATGATGGTGCATCTCAAGCTGATTATACCATTATATACAATACTTTACAAAAAGATACTTCAAACTCTGAAAAAGAGGCTGTTGAAAACATCTATCGTGCTTTGCGTAATGCAGAACCACCTGATGAGGAAACTGCAAGAGGTATCATTGAGCGTTTATTCTTCTCAGATAAACGTTATGACCTAGGTGATGTGGGTAGATACCGCATTAACCGTAAGTTAAAAATGGATACTCCAGATCATGTGAAAGTATTAACTAAAGCAGATATTATTGCTATCGTTAAATACTTGATCAAATTGATCAACTCTAAAGAAGAAGTGGATGATATTGATCACTTGTCTAACCGTCGTGTTCGTACAGTAGGTGAGCAATTATATGCGCAATTCGGTGTTGGTTTAGCTCGTATGGCTAGAACTATCCGTGAGCGTATGAACATACGTGATAATGAGGTGTTTACTCCAACAGATTTGATTAATGCCCGTACTTTATCTTCGGTTATTAATTCATTCTTTGGTACTAACCAATTATCTCAGTTCATGGATCAAACCAATCCTTTGGCAGAGATTACGCACAAACGTCGTTTGTCAGCTTTAGGTCCTGGTGGTTTATCACGGGAGCGTGCTGGTTTCGAGGTTCGTGACGTTCACTATACTCACTATGGTCGTTTATGTACCATTGAAACTCCGGAGGGACCAAACATCGGTTTGATTTCATCACTATGTGTACACGCTAAAATTAACAATTTAGGTTTCATCGAAACTCCTTATAAAATTGTTGAGAATGGTGTTGTGGCAATGGATAAAGATGTAATCTATCTTTCTGCTGAGGATGAGGATGGTAAAACTATCGCACAAGCTAATGCTGAGTATGATGAGAAAGGAAACTTTACAACTACTCGTGTTAAAGCTCGTTACGAAGGTGACTTCCCGATTATTGAGCCTGAGAAATTAGACTTAATGGATATTGCTCCTAACCAAATTACCTCTATTGCAGCTTCATTAATTCCTTTCTTGGAACATGATGATGCGAACAGGGCTTTGATGGGATCAAACATGCAACGTCAGGCTGTACCATTGTTACGTCCTGAAGCTCCAATTGTTGGTACAGGTTTGGAAGGTCGCGTTGCTCGTGACTCAAGAACTTTGATCAATGCAGAAGGGGATGGTGTTGTAGAATACGTAGATGCTAACGAAATAACTATTAAATATGTACGTAACGATGGAGATCGTTTAGTATCGTTTGAAGGTGATAGCAAAACTTATAAATTAATCAAGTTCAAAAAAACCAACCAGAATACTTGTATCAACTTAAAACCAATTGTTAAGAAAGGTCAAAAAGTTGTTAAGGGTCAAGTACTTTGTGAAGGTTATGCAACTGAAAATGGAGAATTGGCATTAGGAAGAAACTTAAAAGTAGCTTTCATGCCTTGGCAAGGATATAACTTTGAGGATGCGATTGTAATTAACGAACGTATTGTTAGAGATGATATTTTTACCTCTTTACACATCGAAGAATTTGAATTAGAGGTACGTGATACAAAACGTGGAGAAGAGGAATTAACACCAGATATCCCTAACGTTTCTGAAGAAGCTACTAAAGATTTAGATGAAAATGGTATTATCCGTATTGGTGCTGAAGTAAAAGAAGGCGATATCCTAATTGGTAAAATTACACCAAAAGGAGAGTCTGATCCTTCACCAGAAGAGAAATTACTTCGTGCAATCTTTGGTGATAAAGCAGGTGATGTTAAAGATGCTTCATTAAAAACTCCACCTTCAATTAAAGGTGTGGTAATTGATACTAAATTATTCTCAAGAGCTAAGAAAACTACTAAAGCAGAAGAAAAATCAGCTATTGAGAAATTAGATAAGAGATATAATTTAGCTACAGAGAACCTTAAAAACGAATTAGTTGATAAATTATTCCAAATTGTAAATGGTAAAACATCTCAAGGTGTATTTAACGTTTACAAGGAAATGTTAATCGCTAAGGGTGCTAAGTTTACTCAGAAAATATTAGCAGACCTAGAGTATGCTCATATTAACCCATACAAATGGACAACTGATGATGATAAAAACGATCAAATCAAGTTGTTGTTACATAACTATGGTATCCGTGTAAACGAAGAATTAGGTGCTTATAAACGCGATAAATTTGCAATTAGTGTTGGTGATGAGTTACCATCTGGGATTGTTCAAATGGCGAAAGTTTATGTAGCTAAAAAACGTAAATTAAAAGTAGGTGATAAGATGGCTGGTCGTCACGGTAATAAGGGTATTGTTGCTCGTATCGTACGTGATGAAGATATGCCATTCTTAGAAGATGGAACACCAGTTGATATTGTGTTGAACCCACTGGGTGTGCCTTCACGTATGAACTTGGGTCAGATCTACGAAACTGTATTGGCTTGGGCTGGTAAAGAATTGGGTGTTAAATTTGCAACTCCAATTTTTGATGGTGCTAAATCTGATGAGGTTGAAGAGTGGATTGCTAAGGCAGGTGTACCAGCTTCTGGTAGAACTTACTTACACAATGGTTTAACGGGTGAGAAATTTGATCAGCCGACAACAGTAGGTATTATTTATATGCTTAAACTGGGTCACATGGTTGATGATAAGATGCACGCTCGTTCTATCGGACCATACTCATTAATTACACAACAACCATTGGGTGGTAAAGCTCAATTCGGTGGTCAGCGTTTTGGTGAGATGGAGGTTTGGGCATTAGAGGCATTTGGTGCAGCTAATATCCTACAAGAGATCTTAACAGTTAAATCTGATGATGTTATTGGAAGAGCCAAAACTTACGAAGCCATCGTTAAAGGCGAAAACCTACCAACTCCAGGTGTACCAGAATCATTTAATGTATTGGTACATGAGTTACGCGGTTTAGGTTTAGATATTACGTTAGACTAGTTATTTGTTACGGGTTACGGGTTGTAGGTTAAAAGACCAGACCCATAACTCGCAACTCGTAACTCACAACTTTAAAGAAAGAATATGTCTTACAAAAAGGATAATAAATTAAAAAGCAATTTCACCTCGATTACCATTAGCTTGGCATCGCCTGAGAATATCTTAGAGCGCTCAAGTGGTGAGGTGTTAAAACCTGAGACTATCAATTATCGTACTTACAAACCTGAACGTGATGGTTTGTTTTGCGAGCGTATTTTTGGTCCGGTAAAAGATTACGAATGTCACTGTGGTAAATACAAACGTATCCGTTATAAAGGTATTGTTTGCGACCGTTGTGGTGTTGAAGTAACTGAGAAAAAAGTACGTAGGGAGCGTATGGGTCACATCAACTTGGTGGTGCCTGTTGCGCATATCTGGTATTTCCGTTCTTTACCTAACAAAATCGGTTATCTTTTAGGTTTACCTACCAAAAGACTAGATTTGATCATTTACTACGAGCGTTATGTAGTAATTCAAGCTGGTTTAATGGCAGATCAAGGTATCAACTATATGGACTTCTTAACTGAGGAAGAATATTTAGATATCTTAGATAAATTACCTAAAGAAAATCAATATTTAGACGATAAAGACCCTAATAAATTCGTTGCCAAAATGGGAGCTGAAGCATTAGAAGATTTATTAAAACGTATTGACTTAGATAGCTTATCATACAATTTACGTCACCAAGCTGCTAACGAAACTTCTCAACAACGTAAAAATGAAGCGTTAAAACGTCTTCAAGTTGTAGAAGCTTTCCGTGGTGCTAGAACTCGTATTGAGAATAACCCAGAGTGGATGATCATTAAAATCGTTCCTGTTATTCCACCAGAATTACGTCCTTTAGTACCTTTAGAAGGTGGTCGTTTTGCAACTTCAGATTTGAACGATTTATATCGTCGTGTAATTATCCGTAACAACCGTTTAAAACGTTTGATCGAGATTAAAGCACCAGAAGTTATTTTACGTAACGAGAAACGTATGTTACAGGAAGCTGTAGATTCGTTATTCGATAACTCACGTAAGGTAAATGCTGTTAAAACTGAAGGTAACAGAGCATTAAAATCTCTATCTGATATTTTAAAAGGTAAACAAGGTCGTTTCCGTCAAAACTTACTAGGTAAACGTGTGGATTATTCTGCTCGTTCGGTAATTGTTGTAGGACCAAACCTTAAACTACATGAGTGTGGTTTACCAAAAGATATGGCTGCTGAGCTTTTCAAACCGTTTATCATTCGCAAGATGATTGAACGTGGAATTGTGAAAACAGTTAAATCTGCTAAGAAAATTGTAGATAGAAAAGACCCATTAGTTTGGGATATTCTTGAAAACGTATTAAAAGGACACCCAGTGTTGCTTAACCGTGCACCTACTTTGCACAGATTAGGTATCCAGTCTTTCCAACCACGTTTAATTGAAGGAAAAGCTATTCAATTACACCCATTAGTTTGTACTGCATTTAACGCGGATTTTGATGGTGACCAGATGGCGGTGCATTTACCTTTAGGTCATGCAGCAATTTTGGAAGCCCAAGTTCTAATGTTAGCAGCTCACAATATTCTAAACCCTGCAAATGGTACGCCGATTACGGTTCCATCTCAGGATATGGTTTTGGGTCTTTATTATATTACTAAAGGGCGTAGAACTGATGCTGGTCGTGTTGTTAAAGGACAAGATTCATCATTCTATTCTCCAGAAGAAGTTATTATTGCTTACAACGAGAAGAAAATTGATTTACACGCTTTCATTAAAGTGAAAGTTAACGTAAAACAAGAAGATGGAACGATTGTAAATAAATTAACTGAAACTACTGTTGGTAGAGTATTGTTCAACCAAATGGTGCCAGAAGAAGTGGGTTATATCAACGAACTATTAACTAAAAAATCTTTAAGAGATATTATTGGTGAAGTAGTGAAAATGACTGGTATGGCTCGTTCTGCAAGATTCCTTGATGATATCAAAGAACTTGGATTTAGAATGGCATTCCAAGGTGGATTATCGTTTAACTTACAAGATGTTAATATTCCGGTAGAGAAACATACTTTATTAGAACAAGCAGCTGGTGAAGTTGAAGAGGTAAGAAACAACTATAATATGGGTTTCATTACCAACAACGAACGTTACAACCAAATTATCGATATCTGGACTCGTATCAACAACCGTTTAACTACGTTTGTAATGAACCAATTGTCTAGCGATAACCAAGGTTTCAACTCTGTTTACATGATGCTTGATTCTGGAGCCCGTGGTTCTAAGGAGCAGATTCGTCAGTTAGCAGGTATGCGTGGTTTGATGGCTAAGCCTCAAAAATCAGGTTCTGGTGGTGAGATTATTGAAAACCCGATTTTATCTAACTTTAAAGAAGGATTATCGGTATTAGAATACTTTATCTCTACTCACGGTGCTCGTAAAGGTTTGGCGGATACGGCGTTAAAAACGGCAGATGCTGGTTACTTAACTCGTCGTTTACATGACGTTGCACAAGATATGATTGTTAATGCTGTAGATTGTGGTACTTTAAGAGGTATGTACACTACTGCATTAAAAGATAATGAAGATATCGTTGAGCCATTATATGACAGAATTTTAGGTCGTATTTCACTTCACGATGTATTTAATCCATTAGATGGTAAATTGTTAGTTTCAGCAGGAGAAGATATCTCTGAAGAAATTGCAAAAACGATTGAAGAATCTCCATTAGAAGGTATTGAAATTCGTTCGGTATTAACTTGCGAAAATAAACGTGGTGTTTGTGCATTATGTTATGGACGTAACTTAGCATCTGGTAAACGTGTTCAAAAAGGTGAGGCTGTTGGTGTAATTGCTGCACAGTCAATCGGTGAGCCGGGTACACAGTTAACCTTACGTACATTCCACGTGGGTGGTACTGCATCAAACATTGCTGCAGAATCTCAAATCAATGCTAAATTTGATGGTGTTATCGAATTTGAAAACTTACGTACTGTACCAACTACTACGGAAGAAGGTGTAGTTGATATCGTATTGGGTCGTTCAGGTGAGTTTAAAATTACTGAGCCAGGTACTGGTAAAGTAATTGTAACTAACAACATTCCTTATGGTGCTTTCTTATTCGTTAAAGAAGGAGACAAAATCTCTAAAGGCGATAAGATTTGTTCATGGGATCCATATAATGCGGTTATTATCTCAGAATTTGCAGGTAAAATCGAGTTTGATGCGATTGTTGAAGGTGTAACTTTCCGTGAAGAGTCTGATGAGCAAACTGGTCACCGTGAGAAAGTAATTATTGATACACGTGATAAAACTAAAAATCCATCTATCAGAGTAGTAGATAAAAAAGGTGAACTTATTAGAGGATATAATATCCCGGTAGGAGCTCACATTGCTATTGACGAAGGAGATGCAGTTCAAACTGGTCAGATTTTAGTTAAGATACCTCGTGCTACTGGAAAAACAAGAGATATTACGGGTGGTTTACCACGTGTAACTGAGTTATTCGAAGCACGTAACCCATCTAACCCAGCGGTAGTAACTGAGATTGATGGTGTGGTAACTTTAGGTGGTGTTAAACGTGGTAACCGTGAGATGACTATCGAGTCTAAAGACGGAGAAGTTAAAAAATATCTAGTGCCATTGTCTAAACACATTTTGGTACAGGATAACGACTTTGTGAAAGCAGGTATGCCATTATCTGATGGATCGATTTCTCCAGCTGATATTTTAGCTATTAAAGGCCCTGCGGCAGTACAAGAATACTTAGTAAATGGTATCCAAGAGGTTTACCGTTTACAAGGTGTGAAAATTAACGATAAACACTTTGAGGTAATTGTACACCAAATGATGCAGAAAGTTCATATCGAAGATCCAGGAGATACTCGTTTCTTAGAAAATGATTCTGTTGATAGATGGGACTTTATGGTTGAGAACGACGAAATCTATGACAAAAAAGTTGTTGTAGATGCAGGCGACTCAGAAACAGTAAAACCAGGTCAGATTCTTTCATTACGTAAATTAAGAGACGAAAATTCTCAATTGAAACGTAAAGACTTGAAACAAATTGAAGTTCGTGATGCACAACCTGCAACAGCGAGTTCAATCTTACAAGGTATTACTAGAGCTTCATTAGGTACCAAATCGTTTATCTCTGCAGCATCATTCCAGGAAACTACTAAAGTACTGAATGAGGCAGCTATCGCAGGTAAACGTGATAACATGTTAGGCTTAAAAGAAAACGTAATTGTTGGTCACTTGATTCCTTCAGGTACTGGTGTTCGTGGATATGAGCGTATCATTGTTGGTTCTCAAGAAGAATACGATAAATTATTAGCTTCGAAACAAGAAGAAGAGGAAGTAGAAGCTTAATTGTCATAACAAATTTTAAAGATTTGTAAATCAAATCCCTAGCGTTAATTCGCTAGGGATTTTTTTATACCCAATATCCCTTACTTAAATATGCCTTGTTTGTGGTATATCTTAGCTGATTTTTTGAATAGATATTTACAAAATCAAAATCACAAACAATGAAAAATTATATTTCTAAACTAGTGCTCATATTTATCGTTACAGCAACTGCTGGATTATCATCTTGCAAAAAGGATAAAGTAGAAGAACCATCTCCTGCCGATGGTGTTCAATTAATAAAAATTTCAAGTTGGAATCCTACAACTGGTGCAGAAACTGCAAATACAGAGTTTACTTATGATAATGCCGGTAAGCTTAAAACTGTGATAAGCAGCAGGGTAGATTTGGCAGTTAACTATGGGTCAAATGGTAAAGTTATAAGCGTTAAGGGTATAAACTCTACTGGTGGAGAAGTTAGTTATACTCTAGAATACAACCCTACTGGGCAGGTTACAAAAGTTATTTATGTCTATATGAATCCGAAAGATTTCGGCTATACAAAAACATATGAATATAATGCAGCAGGAAAAGTTAGTAAAACTAGCTCACTTAGTGCTGGTGCTTCTGTAGGAAGTACACCTTATATTGTTGAATATACTTGGAATGGCGATAATATTGCCAAGAGTAAGGTAACAAATGGGGCTACAGTTTATACAAGTACTTATGTAAGTTATGATATTAAACTTAATCCTTATAGCTTGGGAGATGGAATTGCTTCAATTATCTCAGGTAGCCCTGCATCTAAAAATAATTTTACAGAATTGAGTACAAACACAGGTTCTGCTACTTCAATTCAAAAAAGAAGTTATGAATACAGTACATCAGGATATGCTGTTAGTTTGAAACTATTGGATGGAAGTAATGAGGGACAGAAATTTTATTATAATAAATAGAGTATAAAAACAATTTCTACTAACAAGCAATTAATTATTTAATTGCTAGTTTTGTTTTATGGAAGAACAACAAAACGAAAACCAACTTAATATAGAATTGTCTGAAGAAATTGCAGAAGGAATTTTTTCTAATTTAGCCATCATTACACATTCAAATACCGAATTTGTATTAGATTTTATAAGAGTAATGCCTGGTGTGCCTAAAGCAAAAGTTAAATCGAGAATTATTTTAACACCAGAACATGCTAAACGCTTATTGCATGCCATGCAAGATAATATAGAGAAATACGAAGCTGCTAACGGAAGAATTAAAACTCAAGAAGAACCTCCAGGTTTCCCAATGAATTTTGGTGGGCCAACTGCGCAAGCTTAGTCCAGTTTTGCGTTTGGGGCTTGGAGTTGGGTGTTAATGTGTCTAATTATATCTTCATCTTGATTTGGATCGAACCAAGCTGTATTTTCATCTCGTCTAAACCAAGTGAGTTGTCTTTTCGCAAAACGACGGGTGTTTTGTTTAATCATTGCAACTGCAGAAGTTAAATCTGTTTTGCCATCAAAATATTCGAACAATTCTGAATAGCCAACAGTGTTTAAAGCATTGTATTGCCGATGGGGAAGAAGTGATTTGGCTTCTTCTAATAAACCTGCTTGCATCATTAAATCTACACGGTGGTTAATTCGTTCATAAAGTAAAGCACGATCCATATTCAATCCAATCTTGATGATTTGGAATGGCCTTTCTTTTTTATTTGCCGTTAAAAAAGAGCTTAATTTTTCGCCGCTAGAAAGCACTACTTCTAAACCCCTGATCATTCTTTGAGGATTCGATTGGTCTACTTTAGCATAATACTCTGGGTCTAGTTTTTCTAGCTCTTTTTTAATTGATTCAATTCCTTCAGCAGCTAATTTCTGATTTAATGCTTCTCGAATATTCAAATCTATTTCTGGCAAATCGTCTAATCCTTTACAAACGGCATCGATATATAGACCAGAACCACCAACCATAATTATCACATTATGCTTTTTGAATAGCTCATCCATTAATTGTAAAGCTTGAACTTCAAAATCGCCTGTACTAAAAAGTGTTTTTATGCTGTGAGAGTCAATAAAATGATGTGGGGCAGCAACTAATTCTTCTGTAGAAGGTTTAGCCGTACCGATATGCATTTCTTTGAAAAACTGCCTTGAATCGGCAGAAATAATTTCGCTTTGATAAAACTGCGCTAACTTTATGGCTAGTGCAGTTTTACCTATTGCTGTTGGCCCAGCTACTACAATTAAGGTTTTTTGGCTGATTTGCATTTATCTCAACTTAATGTAGCAACAAAACTATTGTTCAGTGAAAAGATCGCAAAGATTTCTCCTCTTTCCTCGTTCGAAATTACTGTAAAATTAATAGTCTTCTTCTTTACCGCTTCCGTATTCTTCATCGGCATAATCATCCCTATCACCAAATTCATCTTTTTCTTCCTCTTCTTCGGTGTCATCAACTTCTTCGGCCATGATACCTCTTCCGCCCATGGCTTCTAACTCTTCAGTATCTTCTGGCACAAAGTCCATTTCATTTAAAAAGTCGAAATCTGTTGAAGATGCAGCAGTGCTTACAGCAAAACCACCAGCATTCTTTTCGATGATTTTAGGAGCTTCTCCAGTACTTTTTACTAAGTATGGATATTGGATATTTGGGTCGTTCTCTAGGATGATTTTAATCAGTTCTACATGGAAATCAAACGGACGTTCAAAGTTGTAGATATAATAGAATTTTTGGTGTGGATCTTCAATGAAACTGCTCAATTTTGCTTTCTCCATTAAAGTTACACCATTGTTTATTTTGCGTTCGTTTGGCAACAATGCAATTTCATCGCCCTTAATCCAGTTATCTGTACTTACATAAAATGATGATGATTTATCAGCATTGTAGCCAGTAGAACGATGGATTGCCCTATGTAAATCTTCAAAAGTTTGAGTAGTTTTAATATCGATTTCTCTTACTACATCGTCAAAATCTTCAAAAGAAATTTTAAATCTATAAATTGCCATTGTGGTGTTCTGTATCTTTCTGTAAAATTAAGAAATAAAAAATTATTTCGTAGCCTTATGCTTATTTTGTAACTTGATTTAAGCCTAATTGTTTAGCTTTTTCTAGCATAAAATTAAACGCTTCTTCATAAGTGTTTGTTATCTCGCCCTCTAAAATAGCTTCTCTAATTGCATTTTTAAGTAAGCCAACTTCTCTACCAGCATCTAAACCAAAGGTTTGCATGATGTCATTACCAGAGATTGGCGGTTGCCAGTTACGCAATTGGTCACGCTCTTCAACATCTTTCAATTTTTGTTTAACTAACTCAAAGTTGTTGCGGTATTTTTTGATTTTGTATTCATTTTTCGTTGTTACATCTGCATTGCATAACAACATTAAACTTTCAATTTCTTCTCCAGCTTCAAATAATAACCTTCTTACGGCAGAGTCTGTTACTTTTTCTTGTGCTAAAACAATTGGACGTAAATGTAGTTGAACCAATTTTTGAACGTATTTCATTTTTTCATTCAATGGGAGTTTCAATTGAGCGAAAATTTGAGGAACCATTCTAGCTCCTTTATCCTCGTGACCATGGAATGTCCAGCCGTGCCCTTCTTCAAATCTTTTAGTTGCTGGTTTAGCAATGTCATGTAAAATTGCCGCCCAACGCAACCAAAGGTCATCTGTTGTTTCGCAAATGTTATCTAAAACCTGTAAAGTATGATAGAAGTTATCTTTATGACCTTTTCCCTTAATGATTTCAACTCCATAAAGATTTGCCATTTGAGGAAAGATCAAATGCAATAATCCAGTATCAAACAGATGTTTAAAACCAATTGAAGGTGTTTTTGCCAAGATGATTTTATTCAATTCATCTGTTATTCGTTCTTTAGAAACAATGCTAATTCGTTCTTTCTGGCTTTTAATAGCTTGCAAAGCAACCTCATCAATTTCAAAATTTAATTGTGTTGCAAAGCGGATGGCACGCATCATCCTTAAAGGGTCATCAGAAAAAGTAATTTTAGGATCTAGCGGTGTGCGAATAAATTTATTTTCTAAATCCGCCAATCCATTAAACGGGTCAACTAAACTTCCATAATTTGAAGCATTAAGAGAGATGGCCAATGCATTGATGGTAAAATCCCTTCGTAGTTGATCATCTTCTAAAGTTCCGTTTTCTACAATTGGTTTTCGAGAGTCAGAACGATAAGATTCTTTCCTGGCGCCAACAAATTCAATTTCCAAATCGTTGTATTTTAGCATCGCTGTTCCGAAATTTTTAAATACGGCAACCTTTGTTTTTAACTGCTGACCGACCTTTTCTGCAAAATCAATTCCATTGCCAAGTATAACAACATCAATATCTTTAGAAGGGCGATCTAAAAATAAGTCCCGTACAAAACCACCAATAACATAAGCTTCTGTTTTGGTTTGTTCAGCAATGTTTGCTAATACTTTAAATATTGGATTTGATAGGTATTGTTGCATAATGTCGTTATTGTCATATGACGAAGGAAGTATCTCAAAAAGAGATTCTTCACAAGCTAAGCATGACAAGAAATGCAAAAATAGTAAAATTACTTACGTATAAACTCAAATTGCCCAGATGGACCTAATTTAATAATGGTTGAAGGTTTTTTTACAGTACGGTTTTCTTGATCAAAATCAACAATATAATCAACAGCATCTTTTACTTCTTCACTAATCTCATCAAAGAATTTAGGTGTTGGCTCTCCACTAATATTGGCTGAGGTAGAAACTATTGGCTTGCGAAAACGCTGTAATAATTGTTCGCAAAAATCGTGTTTAACAACTCGTATACCTATAGTACCATCAGAATTAATTACATTTTTTGCTAGGTTTTTTGCACCTGAAAATACAATGGTCATTGGGTTTTCAGCATATTCAATTAACTCATAAGCTACTTCCGGAATTTCAGTAACATAACTTTGTAGCTTGTTTTCGTTTTCTAAAAGGATGATCAAACTTTTATCCGCACTGCGACCTTTAATTGCATTTACTTTGGCAACTGCTTCTTCATTTGTAGCATCGCAACCTAAACCCCAAACGGTATCTGTTGGATATAGAATTACTCCGCCATTTTTTAAAACTTCAAGCGCATTATTAATTTCCTGTCTCATTTTATTTAATAATTGGAATAAACTGTTTCCAGAATTCTGGATTATGTTTTAATGGAGCGTGGCAACCAAAAGGCAATGTTTCTCCTAAATATTTATAGGCAACTGCCGGATGAAATTCAACCGCAAATCTCATTCCTTCTTCCAATTGCGGTATTTTAAAAGCAGAAATTAGAGGAGCCTCTAAAGACCAAAATACATCTTCATTAAATGCATTGCCTTCTGCCTTCATGTATTTATTTAGCAAAGATTGCTCTACAGTGGCCAATACTTTTAAAGCAGAGCTGATTTTACGAAGAGACAAACCACCATTTCCGACCTTGTTATGTCTATTGCCATAAATCTTATTTTCCTTAAAAGAGAGCTTTATTTTTTGCCAGCGATTAAAAATTGCGTTTCTATCCAATTTGTCTGGTCTAAACCAGGGTGCTCCAATATAATCGTAATCTTTTTCGCACCAAGACTGTAACTCATCTTTAAAAAGGTAAACGTCAGCTTGGTGAATTAACATATAGTCATATAGGCCAAAAGCTGTATAGAATCCTTTTGACAATAAAAGTTGATTATAACCACTAATGCCTTCAAAATAATGCTTGGCAAATCTTTTTACTTCTAACTGCTCTAATTGGCCAAATGACTTATCAACCATTAATCCCTCTGGTGCAACAATAACTTGTTTAAAACCTTTGGTTAGCTGTAAGCCATTTTCTAAAAAAGCCAGTTCGATAGCTGTTGGTTTTTGGTAAAGTGGAAAAATGACTACACAGCTTTTCATTTTTAATTGATTATATATTTAGAAAATATATGAAGTATATTTTTGTTTTCTAATAGTTCTAAACACTTAGGTAATCCATAAATGCAAGTGTTTTTAACACAAGGTTCACAAGGAAGTTGCCCAAGTCTCAAAATATTCAAATCTTTTTGGTTAAAAGGAGCTGTATTGTTTTCATCGCCCGCACCAAATAATACTAACAATGGTAAGCCTAAGCTGTTTGCTAAATGAGATGGTCCACTATCTGTACTTAACATAAACCTTGCTGATTTCATTATGCCAGCTAATGATTTAATAGTAGTTTTTCCGGCCAAACTTGTAAATTTTCCACTGGGGAAATAGTTGACTAAATTTTCAACGTACTCAGCTTCTTTTGCCGACCCTATTAGTGCAAAATTAGTATTTGGGAATTGAGCTGATAAATCATTTAAAATAGAAATTGCTTTTTCAAAAGGCATTCTTCTAGAAATAGCCTCCGAATTAAAGTTGATTAAAACTAATTCTTCAGAATTGGCTTCGATAGCTAATGCTGTTTTATAGTTTGAGAATTTTTGATTTGTAAAACTTTCTAAAAGCGATACATATTCCAAAACTCGGTGAGTGTTTTTTGGCCTAGCAAAAGATTTGGTAAATAATAATGAGTTTAACGCATAACGAAAGCCAACTTTTTGCCTTGCGTTTATAGCCCAACACATCACAGTTGATGAAATTGATTCTGGTAAGCAGAATAGGAGGTCAAATTTTTCCTCCCTGAGGCTTTTTCCGAATTTATATAATCCTGCTAAACCCTTGTGTTCTCTTTTAGAAAACTTGTGAATAATAACAGGGTATGGAATTAGTTCGGCTGTTTCGGCTATTTCCTGTTTAAGGATAATATGAATAATGGCTTGGGGATATTGTTTATAAAGTACAGCTATAAAAGCGGTACCCATAACCATATCTCCAAGCGCATTAGGTAGTCGAACTAAAATTTTCACTTAAACAGCTACGTTATTTTCTCTTAACGCATCATTTAGAGAAGTCTTTTTATCTGTAGATTCCTTGCGTTTTCCAATAATTAAAGCACATGGAACTTGAAAATCTCCGGCAGGGAATTTTTTGGTGTATGAACCAGGAATAACAACCGAACGTGCAGGTACATAGCCTTTATACTCTACAGGAGTTGCACCAGTTACATCAATAATTTTAGTAGATGCTGTTAATACTACGTTTGCACCTAAAACAACCTCTTTTTCTAATTTTACACCTTCAACAACGATTGCTCTAGAACCTAAGAAACAATCATCTTCGATAATAACCGGAGCTGCTTGAACAGGTTCTAAAACACCGCCAATACCAACACCACCACTTAAGTGAACACGTTTTCCGATTTGAGCACATGAACCTACAGTTGCCCACGTATCAACCATTGTACCTTCATCTACATAAGCACCAATGTTTACGTAAGAAGGCATCATGATTACACCTTTAGCTAAAAAAGCGCCATAACGGGCACTAGCCATAGGTACAACACGTACACCTTGTTCTTTATAGTTGGTTTTTAGTTCCATTTTATCATGGTAAACAAAAGGTCCAACTTTAATTTCTTTCATTTCTTTGATTGGGAAATATAAAATCACGGCTTTTTTAATCCATTCATTAATTCCCCAAGAATTTAAAATAGGTTCTGCAACACGTAACTCGCCTTTATCTAATCTCAAAATTACTTCTTCAATTGCCTCGCAATAGTTGTTGTAGGTTAATAAAGATCTATCTTCCCAAGCAGCTTCTACTAATTTTTTTAATTCTCCGATCATCGTTTTTTTAATTTTTTACAAAATAAATCAATTTTATCTATTGAGCATTGTATTTTTGATTTTTATGACTGAAAAAGAGAAATTAAGGATAGATAAATATCTCTGGGCAATAAGATTGTTTAAAACCAGAAGTTTGGCGACCGATGCATGCAAAGCTGGTCGAGTGAAATTTAATGGTCAAAATTTAAAGCCTTCGGCAATTGTTAAAGTAGGAGAGGTCTATCAAGTTTCTAAAGGAATAGAGAAAAAAGTAATAGAAGTTGTTGAGCTTTTATACAACAGGGTTGAAGCAAAAGTTGCGGTAACTAAGTATAAAGATATCACACCTGTGGAAGAAACCCATGCTTACAAATCAATGTTTCATGCGCCAAGTTTAAAACGAGATAGGGGAACGGGCAGGCCAACTAAAAAGGATAGAAGAGAAACTGATGATTTGATTGGCGGACTTTATGAAGAGTAGTTTATTGGTTCATTGGTATCAATAGTTTATTGGTTGGTTTTACACTCCAGACTTAAGACTAATGACTCATAACTCTAATTCTATATGACATCATTGCCGTTTTGCCCAATTTCTGGATTAATTGGTAATTAGCTACTGCGCCAACTGCCGCACCCACAACGGGTAATAATTGTGCCATTTTAGCTAAATCTATATAATCTCTGTATTCTTGTTGAAAAGTTTGCCAATCAAATTGATCTGCGCTTTCTGGTAATACAATTAACTTTTGATCCCAGTTTTGCATCTGCTTATATACGTTTTGAGTTCCTACTTTGCTAGAAAAAGCCAATTGAAAAATATGAAGGATGTATAGCCTTTCACGGTAATCTTTAACGTCAAAACCATACAACGCAGCAATCTCAAAAAGCATCTTAATTTTAATGCCAATTAGGATGGGAAAATCAGCCATACTCATTAAAAAACCTCCCGCTCCTGTTATCCCTCCTTCGGCTGCACCTGTTTTGCTATAGTTATCAATTTTCGATTTTACTAAAGCTTCTCGGTGCAATAAGCTCATTTCTTCATCTGGCATGGCCGATGTTGTGTGTGTAGAACCAAATAATACAGCTTTAACCATTTGTTTGATGGCTGTAGTAATTGCCTTATGAACTTTCGTTGGAATGTAACTGTTAATTTTTGTTTGAACCTTGGTTGCTAAATTGCCTAGAAGAGATGGTTTTTTCATCAATTCCAGTTCCCAAAATTGTAATTCTAACTTTATTTGAGCTTCGTAGTTATCCATATTTAATATTGTTCAAAAATCATTCCGTCAATTAGTTAGACCAATTATTTGATGTTTATTACAATACTTTTAATATCTATCATAAATAACTATATTTAAATTATCGTATTATTTAATCTCACTGTAATGAAAAATTTTAAAAAAGTCTCACAGTTCTATTTATTTGTTGCCAGCTTATTATTTGTTGCTTTATTTGGTATTTCTTTTACTAACCCAATTAAAGACGTTTCTTCCTTCAGTTTCGTAATAAAAACTACAGAGAATGGGCTTAAATTAATAAGTAAAGAAGGTACAGCGTGGAAAGAAGTTGCTTTTAGTTTGGAGGAAAATAAATCTCAAGCCATTAATCAATTTGGTATGACATCCATTGAAAAAGAATATGCTCCTAAAGATTCAAAGCTTGCAAATTTTTTATTTACAGTTAAAAAGACAAAAGAAGGACTGGTTTTTGAAGGAATAAGAGGTACGGCTTGGAAAAATTTAAGCTTTAGTTGTGATAAAAGTGAATGCAGTCAAATGATTAACCAATATGGAATGGTAGAAAAATAAAACAGTTAACTTTGTTACAATCCAATTCTAAAAAGCCACGGGTCAACAGGTTTTAATCTGCTTATCTGTGGCTTTTATTTTGAAAGAACTAATAATCAATCTTCATAGGCGATTGTTCCCAAAGCTTAAATGCCTGTAAAGATTCATCCCTTAATAGCTGTTTAATTGGTAATTGGCGCTTGTTCATTGGTTTATCTAGTTCATCGTAGATAAATTTATCATCAAAGTTAATTGCAGCTGCGTCTGCTTTTGTATTGCCATAGTAAATGGTTTCAATCCTGCTCCAGTAAATTGCGCCCAAGCACATTGGGCAAGGCTCGCAACTTGTATAAATCACAGCCCCACTTAAATCGAATGTTTTTAGTTTTTTACAAGCCAACCTAATTGCCGACACTTCTGCGTGTGCAGTAGGGTCGTTGCTTGTGGTTACTTTATTTCCGCTTTTGGCAATTATCTTTCCATCCTTTACTACAACGGCTCCAAATGGTCCACCTAATCCTTGAAGCACATTTTGCTCAGATAGGCGAATAGCGATTCTCATGAATTTCTCGTGCTGTTTGTTATCTTCCATAATTGTTAATCAAAAAAAATGCTCCGATTGTTCGGAGCATTTTAAATATTTTCAATTTGTTAACTGCAAACTGTTAACTATTTTTTGTCTTTTAAATAAGCTTCATTTAAGCCTACAAGTACAGGGCTAGTTACATCTAAAGTTTCATCAGCAAATAAAATAGCACTGTTACCTTTTGAATAAGTTAGTACCATTTTATAACCTTTAGATTTTGAATATGTTTTTAAGTAATCAGCAATTTTGTTGTAAAGTGCTTCTTGCTCCTTAGCGTTTTCATTTTGTAAAGCAGCACCAGCATTTTGTTGGTAAGCTTTTAACTCTTGGTCTTTACGTTGTAACCTTTGCTCAGTTGCTGCTCTTTGATCAGCAGGCAATGTATTAGCTTGAGCTTGGTATGCTTGTACCTCACGTTGAAAAGCTTGAGCTTTAGTAGCTAGGTCAGCCTCAGCAGCTTTACCCTTAGTTTCCATTTTAGCTTTAATGTCTTTAGCATATTCGTATTTGGTTAACAATGAGTCAGAGTTAACATAAACGATTTTCTCATCAGCAGCAACAGTAGCGCTAGATGTTTTTGCAGCTGTCGCATCAGTTTTTGCATCCTTATTTCCACAAGCAGACAGTACCGAAACTATTGCTATTGCAGTAGCTAAACTGCTTACTTTTAATGTAGTTATCTTCATTCTGTTTTATTAAATTTTAGCAAATATAAAAATCAAAATGGACTATCCTAAAAATAGGTGTTTTTTAATCCAAAAACAGATGATTTCAACACTCAAATAGTTATCCACAATGTGCCTTAAGTGGTAAAAAATGGTTATTTTTGATTCTTTATGTATTAAATAAAATTATGAGCGAAGAAAAAGATCCAAACTCAAATTATGGAGCCGATAATATACAGGTTTTAGAAGGTTTAGAGGCTGTTCGTAAGCGTCCTTCGATGTATATCGGTGATACCGGAATTAAAGGTTTGCACCACCTAGTTTACGAAGTAGTAGATAACTCGATAGATGAGGCATTGGCTGGTCACGCAGATACTATTTATGTGAATATTCTAAAAGATAATTCAATTAGAGTTGAAGATAATGGTCGCGGTATTCCAACCGGAATAAATAAGAAAGAAAATAAGTCAGCATTAGAAATCGTAATGACGGTTTTACACGCTGGTGGTAAATTTGATAAAGACACCTATAAAGTTTCTGGCGGTTTGCACGGTGTGGGGGTAAGTTGCGTTAACGCCTTGTCTACTCACTTAAGGGCAGAAGTTCACCGCGATGGCGAGATTTGGGTACAAGAGTATAACATTGGTAAACCTTTATACGATGTTAAAAAAATTGGAACTACTGAAAAACGTGGTACAATTGTAACTTTTAGTCCAGATGCTACCATCTTTACACAAACAACAGAATATCGTTATGATACTTTGGCTTCTCGTTTACGTGAGCTTTCCTTCTTAAACAAGGGAATTAGCTTAACATTAACAGACGAGCGTGAAACATTAGCTGATGGTACATTTTTAACTGAAGTATTTAAATCTGAAGGTGGATTAAAGGAGTTTGTTCAGTTCTTAGATGGTACTCGTCCGTCATTAATTCCTGAACCAATTTATGTTGAAGGTATTAAAAATGGTATTCCTGTTGAGTTAGCTTTACAGTATAACGATAGCTACTCTGAAAATGTTCACTCTTATGTAAACAACATTAATACCCACGAAGGTGGTACTCACATTGCAGGCTTTAGACGTGGTTTAACACGTACATTAAAAGCTTATGCTGAGAAATCAGGTTTGCTGAAGAATGTAAAGTTCGAAATTACAGGAGATGACTTTAGAGAAGGTTTAACTGCTGTAGTTTCAGTAAAAGTTCAAGAACCACAGTTCGAAGGGCAGACCAAAACTAAGTTAGGTAATAGCGAGGTCATGGGGGCGGTAGATGTTGCAGTTGGTGAAGCTTTAGGTATTTATCTAGAAGAATATCCAAGAGAGGCTAAAATGATCGTTAACAAGGTTATTTTGGCAGCAACGGCTAGAGCGGCAGCTCGTAAAGCTCGCGAAATGGTTCAGCGAAAAAGTGTAATGGGCGGTTCTGGTTTGCCAGGAAAACTAGCCGATTGTTCTGATAGTGATCCAGAAAAATGTGAGTTATACCTTGTAGAGGGAGACTCGGCAGGTGGAACGGCTAAACAAGGTCGCGATCGTAATTTTCAAGCAATTCTTCCATTAAAAGGTAAAATCCTTAATGTGGAAAAAGCAATGGAACATAAAATCTACGAGAACGACGAGATTAAAAATATGTTTACCGCTTTAGGTGTAAGTATTGGAACGCCAGAAGATGATAAGGCTTTAAATCTAACTAAACTTCGTTACCACAAAATCGTGATCATGACGGATGCTGATATCGACGGTTCTCACATTACCACGTTGATTTTAACATTCTTCTTCCGTTATATGAAAGCGTTAATCGAAGCTGGTTATGTTTACATTGCTGCACCACCACTTTACCAAGTTAAAAAAGGAAAAGAATTCGAATATTGCTGGAATGACGTTCAACGTGATGCTGCGGTACAACGTTTAAAAGGTGCAGGTAAAGAAGAAAGTGTTCATATCCAACGTTACAAAGGTTTGGGTGAGATGAATGCAGAGCAATTGTGGGATACCACTCTTGATCCAGCTAGACGTACCTTATTAAAAGCAACTATAGAAAACGCAGCAGAATGTGATCATACTTTCTCTATGTTAATGGGCGATGAAGTTGCTCCTCGTAGAGAATTTATTGAAAGAAATGCAAAATATGCGAAGATTGATGCTTAATTAGATACGTCACCCCGAATTTGTTTCAGGGTCTTTCTTACAAAGCAGATACTGAAACAAGTTCAGTATGACGAATTCATTCATACCCTTCAAGTTTATTCTTGAAGGGTTTTTTTATAATTTTTTGAAAAGCAAATGCAGTGCTTTTGGGATACTTCAGTCCCGCTTTTTGGTACAAGCTTTTTGACCTTAGACTACGCTCAGGAAGACAAAAAGCTTTCCCCTTCAATCGGGTTTAAATTGCATAGTTTGCTACCATGAGGGGTCTTATTGCACAAGCCATAGTGTATAGCCCTGATTGTAGTGTTATCCTTTTTTGTGGAGCTGAGCATGAGCGAAAGCGAAACTCAAAAAAGATATAACGAAAAGCAGGACTAACTTTAATGGCAGCAAGAAATTTGCGCTTCAAATTATTGTAGTGAGTTTAGACTAAATACGAACTAGAATAAAAAAATAAGCCCCTTCCCACAAGATGTAGAAAGAGGCTAGATACTTGGTTATTGATTTTTTAGAGTATATAATAAGAACCTATGCTTGCCTTTTCTACTTGAGGCATATCTTCATACAATTTGTTGTCGTCTAACATTTGGCAAAGGTCTTTTTCAATATTTCTACAGATTGTTGTTGTTGGTGTATCTGTTGGTTTATTTTCAAATGGGTCTTGCAAATGTACCGCCATCTTCTCTACTAGTAAAAAGAAGGTGGCCAATGCAACTACCAAGGGAACTTCCATATAGCCAAAATATTCAATTAGCCCGAATGGCAACAAAACAATAAACAGGTGGATTGACATATTGATATACTTACTGTAAGTAACAGGGAAGATGGTGTTTTTAATACGTTCAGATCCTCCCATATGGTTACATAAAGCTTTCCAGCACAGTGGGATCCGAAGCTTGGAATTCACGTGACTTGAAGTCGCGGC
>JADMIO011851697.1_pt1 | contig 80605 bp, 74 predicted proteins | sample 8958161 | NCBI WGS metagenome assembly JADMIO01 (sample SAMN16585339, study PRJNA669376) | soil metagenome | isolation source: Crop rotation soil | place: USA: Cullars Rotation, Alabama | collected 2011
GCCGCGACTTCAAGTCACGTGAATTCCAAGCTTCGGATCCCACTGTGCTGGAAAGCTGGATTAACTACTTCCATAAGTGCCGCATCGCTGCAGGCAGAAATATTGAAAGAATATAAAAAAGAATTTTATGCAGAAGGTCAGCTATTCTATTATTTCAAAAGAAAAAATGCAGCAAAAGTTGATGGAAGTACCGTTAATATGACGAATGAAACGTACACCTTCCCGTTGCCTGAAAATGAAATTGAATTTGCCAAAAGATTTTAATATTAAACTATTACTTGTATGAAAAATATATTCACTAAAATAGTTTGTACTTCGGCTCTTATTGCAGTATTGGTCAGTTGCCAGAAAAGCGAATTGACTAAATATGCAGAGGAGGATATGATTTATGTTTATAAAGATGCCTTTAATACAAAAAAAGATAGTGCCGGCTATTCATTTGCTATAAAAGCAAACAGTTTGCTGGTAGATACTGTCAAAGTCCCGGTGCGTATTATGGGAGTGGCAGCAAGTAAAGATCGGGAAGTAAAACTGGCGGCTATAAAAGAATTTACCACTGCAGTAGAAGGGGTACACTATACATTTTTACCTTATATAATTCCGGCAGGTGCTTACAGTGCCGATCTTCCGGTAGTAGTAAAAAGAACTGCAGATATGAAAACCCAGGAATTTCGTTTGCAGGTACAGGTTATTGAATCAAAAGATTTTAAGCCCGGTATTCCCAATTCACCCGTTGCCGGAAATTTTGCAGGGGCAAGCTTACAATATTTAATTAAGGTGAATGATTTTCTTACAAAACCATCCAATTGGGACTCACAGCTTATCTCTTATTTTGGCACATTCAGCCAGGCAAAGTATAAATTCATTATTGATGTAACGGGGAAAACAGACTTTGCATTAGGAGCAGCCCCGGCCATGTCCATTGGAGAAATTGGTTATTATAAGGCATTTTGTAAAAGTAAGCTGGCTGAATATGTAGCCGCCAATGGCCCGTTAATAGATGAATTTGGAGCAACGGTCACCTTCCCATAATTAAAGACGAAAACATAAAAATTAAAACTTTTACATCTCTTATCTTTTTTATATGAAAGCAACACAACAATACCTGCTTGTTTTATTCCTGGCAGTTTCATTGGCAACAGGATGTTACAAAGACAAGGGCAATTATGATTACACGGCCATAAACCAGGTTTCGATCACAGCAGATACACCCAATGATATATCAGTTCTGCTACAAGACACATTACGTATCAACACAACATTGACGCAAACTATTCCATCTTCAGCTGGATTTTCTTATGAGTGGGTATTATTTCAAAGTATTGCCGCCCCACTTACCCGCTGGCCAATGGGTACTTCAAAAGATTTAAAGGTACAGGTAACACAACCGCCGGGTCAATATGTGCTGGACTATTTTGTAAAAGATAAAACCACGGGAGTAGAGTTCAGAAAAAGATTTAACATCAGTATCGTCGGTAAATTTAATGAGGGATGGTTAGTGCTGGAAGAAACAGACGCTAACAACTGCGATTTAGCAATGATTACACCTATAGATGCTGTATTTAAAGATATTTATTCATCGGCTAATGCCGGTGCAAAATTACCAGCCGGTTCTCATAGGGTTACTGTTGTAAGAGATCGTACCGGGGTGCAAAAAATCTATGTTCTATCTCCCAACGAATTGACACAACCCTATTTTGCAGATTTTTTGAAAGTAGCATCATTTAATGATCTGTTCTGGGGAGCACCATCAGTAAAAAAACCACAAACTTATTTTATCAACACCTCTGATGAAGTAATGATAAATAATGGCTATCCACATGGGATGACGACAAACGCACCAGCACCTTATAAACTTGGTTTGCAGCCTGCCGGAACCTGGGATCTAGAACCTTATGAGATTTACACGACCGTTGGTGGTTATATTTTTTACGATAAACTTTCTCAACGTTTTTTAAAGTATAACCTTACAGATCTTCTTCCGTTTGCTGCACCTCCGCCTACCGCAGTTTTCAATGCAAATAATGTAGGCAAGAAAATGCTTTTTACCGGTGCCAGTACAGGTAACTTCTATAATTGCGTTTTTAAAAATAATACCAACGACTCTGTATTTGTTTTTAAACTCGATGGTTCTGCTGCACAGCCCGCAGCAGATACTGCTTACATACCAAATAGCAATGCCCCGGGTTTATTTGCAGCTACAAAATTCATCAGCAGCAAATTATTGCCGCATTTGTATTATGTAAGTAACAATGTAGTGTATCTTCTTGATATACCTGCAAGACAGGCAAGAGTAGTTTATACATTCCCTGCAGGTGCTGTAGTTACCAGCATGAAGTTATACGTGAATACAAAAGTGAGTACAGACCCGGATAATAATAAGCTTATCGGTATATCAACAACGGAAGGAGGTGCTGGCAAAGTATATACTTTCCCTATAGCAGCCACCGGCGATTTTACAGGTAATACCTATCGTAAGCTTTATACCGGCTTTGGAAAAATAAATGATATTGTTTTTAAAAGCGCACCATAATCCTATTCAACTTATATATTTTTTTAACTAAGCAGTTAGTTTTGGTTGCAGGCCCGTCATAATAGGCGGGCTCTTTTATTCAGCCTGGGATTATTTTTTATGCTACCGACGAAATTTAAAATTTATCCCTGTTACTTACCGCTTATCATAACAGATTTTTATTTGGGGCAAAATGAATGAGTTGACCGTCTTTAAACTGTGATGTGGTTTACAAAAAGAAATTAAACTTTCTCTACAATGAATAAGAAATTATTGTTTTCGTTTTCTGGGTTACTGCTAACCATCGTTACGCTGGCACAATCAGATAGCCTGACTGTTACAGGTGAATTGTCCGGTCAGGATAATCAAAAAGTAAGTATGTCATTGATGGATGACAACGGCAAGCCTGTTTATTATTCAGCCACAGCAGAAAAAAATAAATTCAGTTTCAAAGTAAAGAAAACAACTCAACCAACTGTAGCCAGGTTCAATAGTTCTATGAATAAGGGGCTATCCAAAATGGAGAATGGTAAAAATGTTGCCAACCCGGCATTGGCACTCGACCTGTTTATTTTTCAATCCGATATTAAAATAAAAGGAACAGCTGAAACTATTTATTTAGCCTCAGTGAAAGGTGGTAAAGAAAACGATGAGTTTGATACCTACAGAAAATGGGTGTATGAAATTGAAAAAAGGAGAGGGGAGAATAATAAGATTATGTTCTTCATGGATAGAATAACGGACAGTACTGAAGCAAAGAAATTGATGGACAAGATGCTCACCGATAGCCGGAAACAATGGGAGATTCAAAAGAAATATATTACTGATCATCCGGCTTCCTTCGGCAGCCTTTTCTTATTGAGCCGAATGGAAAATTTATACACTACCGGTGATTATGAAACTGCATTCAATAACCTTTCAGATGAGTACAAGAATAACACCATTGCACAAAAAATTGCTAAACGTATAGAATTTCTTTCTCCCACCGCTGTAGGTAAACCAGCTGTTAATTTTATAAGAAAAGATAAAGATGGCAACGAAATAAATCTTGCGCAGTACAAAGGCAAACTGGTATTACTTGATTTTTGGGGCAGCTGGTGTGGCCCCTGCAGGGCAAGCCATCCGCATTTGAAAGAGTTGTATAAAGAATACAAGAATAAAGGTTTTGAAATTATCGCTATCGCAAACGAAACAGCAAAAACCGCAGACGAACAAAAAGCAAAATGGCTGGAAGCAATTCAAAAAGATGAAATATCATGGATTCATATTCTAAATAATGATGGGGCGGAGATACAAAACATTGTAAAAGATTACCGGGTTACGGCATTCCCGACAAAAATATTATTGGACAAAGACGGAAAAATCCTGCTTCGTATAACAGCAAGTGCAACCGACGACATTGACAAAACACTGGAAAAATATTTAGGAAAATAATTACTTCAACAAAACAGATATGAAAAAAATACTGTCCTCCATATTCCTGCTACTGATATTTTCAGCTGCAAATGCACAGCAGGAAAATGAAACGCTGCAACATACAGCTGACTGGCCATCAGTTTTGAAATCTGCCAGACAACAGAATAAATTAATTTTTGTTGATTGCTATTTTACCGGCTGCCATCCCTGTGCACAGATGGATAAAGAAGTATTTCCCAATGAAAATATAAGCCGTGAAATCAATGATAATTTTATTGGTATAAAAGTAGATGTGCTCAAAGAAAAACTGGGCGACACCATTAATATAAAGTATGGGGTTTCAGGTTTTCCCACCTTTCTTATCCTGGATCAGGCTGGCAGGCTTATTTCTATGTTTACGGGATATAAAGATGCCGGCTTGTTATTAAATGAATTAGTCAACGCAAAACAAAAGCTCAGCAAAAATGAATTACTAACCGGCTTTTCTGTTCCCGGTATTGAAGGATACCCTGATTTTTATAAAAAATATTTTGACAAAGAAGATAGAAAAGCAGATCCTGTAACAGCTAATGCGTGGATTAAGCAGCAAAAAGACTGGACAAAACCAGAAGTAGCCCTTCCCATTTTAAAAACAGGAAAGCTTGATATTGAAACTGAACAATACCTGCTCAATAATTATACTACCTATAAATCTATGTATGGCGAAAGCTTGTTAATCGATAAAGTGGCAGGTATACTCACCAACAGGTTAAATAAAGCTGTGAATAAGGAAAAAAATGATCCTGCGTTTTTAAAATTTCTTGCAGAAAATAATAAACTATTTCCAGCCGCTGACTGGAGCATCCTTCGGTTTATAGTTGGATATAATTATTATGGTGCGATTTCAAAAGACACTACCGCATTGCTTCATTTTATGAACGATGATCCGGTTGTGTACATGAACTACTTCGGGGCAATGTATAATAATATGCTTGTAAGAAAACAACTTAACACGGCAACATTAGAGCTTCTTTGCAAATGGGTGGATAAAGCCATTACAGCAGAAACATCTTTTGAACTTATTTACACCGCTGCCATGATTCAAAAGCAAAATAATAATACAGCGGGCTACAGGCGGTTTATTACGATGGCATTGCAAAAAGCCAAAAAGTATAATATCCCTGCCGACAGGTACGAAAAAATGCTATCGGAAGGTTAAGAATTTTCTCATGTAAGGTTGATTGTAAAGAGGGGCCATAAGGCACCTCTTTTTTGTATTAATCCGGGTTTGTTATTGATGAATGGGGTAATTTCTTATATAAAACCGTCTTGATAATACCATATTTAATAATAAAAAAATCAGCAATGAAAAAGGCAGCCTTCTTTACCATCCTCTTTATTTCCTTTAGCCTTATCAACAAGGCTGTTGCAAATAATAATATAACACTTGTAATAGGACAATTTACCAAAGAAAGATCTGCATCAGCGTTCCTCTTCCAGGTAATTGAAGGAAAAAAAGTAGAGTATGCCAGTACAAAACTGGATCAGAATAAAGGTTTCGCTTTTGCATTGCCGGCAGTTAAGGAAGCATTTTATTATATATGCGATCAAAGCAAAAGAGAGTTTGTACGTATTTACCTGAAACCCGGCGATAAAATAGAACTGAATATTAACGACGATGGTTATAACATCATAAAGGGATCAGAAGAAAATAAAATATTGCAGCAATGGTATGCCTCTTCCTCTGTTATTACTAATCCTGCTGTTAATTGGAATAAGGATACAAGTACTTTCAATACTTACTTCCCAAAACTGGAAACATTCTTACCTCAATTCCCTGCTTTAAAATCAAAATTAAAATCAAAAAATAAACGTTTCAACCAACTCATGCAGCTGGCTATGCAGATGGATGTGGAAGATGCGGCCATGTATTTTCTCATGACACCAAAAAGTGCACACCCAAAAAAAGAACAGTACCCTTCCTTTTATAAAACTATTATACAGCCCGGTAAATATGCTTCTGCAGATTTATTAGAACTGGGAGAGGGGGTTGATATTCTCAGTCATTATATTTTATTGAATTATATGCTTGGCAATGCTGCCCCGAAAGATGCTAATCGTTTAGCATGGTCAAGCAACCTGATTACCAACGATACATTAAAAGGAGCGTATGTTGCCAATTCTATGCGCTATAAAACGTTTGAAGAACTGGAAGAAAATGTTGCCCCGGTAAAAAAATACCTCATCACAGATAGTATGCAAGCCGCTTATTTCAGGGCTTTAAAAGCGGTAGCTTCCTTTAAAAAAGGAAGCAATGCATATAATTTCTCCTATGAAAATCTTGCCGGTAAAAAAGTTTCCATGAATGATTTGAAAGGAAAAGTAGTATTAATAGATGTGTGGGCTACCTGGTGCGGTCCCTGCAAAGTAGAAATTCCACACCTGAAAAAATTAGAAGAAGAATTTAAAGGAAAAAATGTTGAGTTTGTAAGCATCTCGGTAGATGTAGAAAAAGACAAAGAAAAATGGAAAAACATGATTGCAAAAGACAGCCTGGGAGGTACACAACTTTTTGCAGGTGGTTGGAGCGATATTACAAAATACTATGATATCACTGGCATTCCACGCTTTCTCGTATTCGATCAGAATGGAAAAATTGTAACTGCCGATGCGCCCAGGCCCTCTGCCCCGGAGCTGAAAGAATTATTGGAAAATACCTTACAAGGAAAATAATCTGTTAAAATTATTTACATGGGCAAGTTTTGCTTTATTAAGGAAGGGTACCTTATTCATAGAATTGATTTTGATGAGATACTGTTTGTAGAAGCGTATAAAAATTATTGCAAAGTGTATTTAAAAGACAGGTTTATCCTTGCACTTAAATCCATGAAAGAAATGGAACTTTTTCTGCCAAAAGAAAGTTTCATCCGCATTCACCGTTCCTATATTGTATCCATTAAAAATATTACCAGCTTTGAAAACAGAACGGTAATAATGGACGATGCCAAAACGTTACCGGTAGGAGAAAACTTCAGAGCAGGTATCAGCTCCTTTATAATGGCCAATATGCTCTGAAAACAGGCAATTTTCTCTTGCCGCCGCTTATAGCCGTCAGTCATTTATAATTTTTCGGTACGCAACATCTTAGTAATTTGCTTAAAATTAGTCGTACATGAAAAGACTCAATGCAACGTTATTGATGAGCCTGGTGGCATTTACAACGCTTGCCCAAACCAATAAAGACAATAATACACTACTCTGGAAAATAAGCGGCAACGGTATCAGCAAGCCATCTTATTTGTTTGGCACCGTTCACATGATTTGTAAGGACGATGCTTATCTTAGCAAGAACCTCATCAATGCTATTGAAAAAGCTGACCGTGTATATCTTGAACTGGACATGGATAATCTCATCGAAATGGTTGGTGCCATGATGAAGATGAAAATGAATAACGACACTACACTTGCTGATTTGTTAACTCCTGAAGAATACCAACTGGCTAAAAAATATTTTGAAGCACATGTAACCATGCTTCCCTTCTCCGTATTGGAAACATACAAACCCATGGTGGCATCTTCTTTATTAATGGAGTCGAGCATAGCCTGCGAAGCACAGGTAGCCATGGAGCAATTAGTAATGGAAGAAGCGAAGAAGAACGGTAAACGTATTGACGGCCTCGAAACAATGGCCTACCAGATGAGCATCTTCGACAGCATACCCTATAAAGTGCAGGCAAAGGAATTATTAAAAAGTATTTCATCAGACGATAAAGAATCGGATGGCGATAAAGAATTTAAAGAGCTGATGAAAGCTTACAAAGACCAGGACTTGAAAAAACTTGGCGAGATGATTACCAAAAAAGATGAAGGCATGATGCAATACGAAGATTTGTTGCTCACGAACCGCAACCGCAACTGGGTAGAAAAATTAAAAACCTTATTGCAGGATAAAGCATTGGTAATTGCCGTTGGCGCAGGCCACTTACCCGGTGATAAAGGATTGATTAACTTATTACGCAAAGAAGGATATACAGTAACTCCGGTGGAGAATAAAGAAAAAGATGTGAAGACGAAGGAAATTTAATTTGTTGTACCAGCGACACCTGCCTGCCGGCAGGCAGGTTAACACAGATGATCTTCGTTGCGTCGCACACTTCGGGGTTCTGTTCATTGTTCAGCAAAAGACAAAAGCAGAAACCGGTTTCGAAGACAGTATTTTAATTCCTGTATTTTCTCGAATCAAAATATACTTCTTATGAATAAAATTGTTTTGCTTTTTCTAATGCTATCCTGCTTTACTGTTCGAGGACAAGACAGTCCAACTGACCTGGCGCAACCTATTGTTGCAGAAGGAAAAAAGCTCTATAAATCTGAAATGGCTTCCTGGTATGGAACAGATATTTTTTTAGAAAACTATAAGGATAGGGCTAATATAGGAGGTTATTTTTCTTACACTGAGGGTGAAAGTTCCAAATGCATCTTTTTTTCAAAAGGAGAGAATCCAAAAGTGATTGGAACTATTACTTTTGATAGTACCTATAATACCAACACCGCACTCAAAAATTTTGCTGAAAGAAATTTCACCGATAAAGAAAATGATATTTATACAATTCGTAAGGCTGCTCTAAAAGAGATCAACTCTGATTCTCTTTTTAAAACATATAAGAACACCAACCTTAATTTAATTCCGTTAATTGACAACAAAGAAAAAAAAGTTTACATTTTAACCGGTCCTGAACAAAATGGAGTTGTAATATTTGGGAATGACTATCTATTGACATTTGATGAAAGTAATAAGTTAATTAATAAAAAGTCTCTTCACAAAAACATTATACCCATAAATTATGGAGGCAAAGCTGAAGCTAATGCCGAATCTGTAGATGCAATGCACTCGCATTTACCAGAGACGGGGGATTTTATTACACCAACAGACATCTGCACTTTAATGCTGTATGCCAGATTTACAAAATGGAAACAGCATACTGTCGTTTCAAAAAACTATATGAGTATATGGGATTGCGAGAAAAACCAATTAGCTGTAATTACAATGGAAGCTGTAAAGAAAATTAATAAAGATCAGGAAAAAACTAAGAAGAAGAAAGACAATTAACTCATGTCCTGGAACCCCGCCACATACAACAAATTCAAGTCAGAACGCTTTACACCTTTCTTTGATTTATTAGCATTAGTAAAAGTAAAAGAAGGATTAAGCGTAATTGATTTAGGTTGTGGCACAGGAGAATTAACGAGGAAACTGGCCGATGCATTACCACAGTCAACAGTTCTCGGAATTGATTCCTCGGCCGAAATGCTGAAAGACTCCAAAGCCTTCGAAAATGACAGCGTAAAATTTGAATGTAAATCAATTGAAGAGCAGCTAAAAACAAAGCAAAAATGGGATGTAGTTTTTTCCAATGCTGCTATTCAGTGGACAGATAATCATGAAAAGCTGATTCCTCAACTCATTTCAATAACCAAACCCGGCGGACAGCTAGCGATACAAATGCCCGATCAGCATTCTAATATTTCCAACATATTGCTGAACGAACTGGCTGCAGAAGAACCATACAAAACTGCATTAAACAACTGGACAAGAGTTTCCCCGGTTTTACCGATTGATAATTACGCACAGTTATTTTTTGAAAACGGAAGTACCTCCATGACTGTTTATGAAAAAATTTATCCGCTTATTTTACAAGATACCGATGCATTATTCGACTGGGTTTCTGGTACAGCATTAATTCCCTATACAGAAAGACTGCAGGGAAAAATAAAAGAAAATTTTATTAGCGAATACAAGAAGCGGTTAAAAAGCAGTTTCAAATCTATTCCTGTCTTTTATCCTTTCAAACGACTGATCCTGGAAGCGACATTTTGATAGTTGGCAATTGCCCGGAGTTTTAACTCCGGGACAAATGCCTCTTCTGCATTGGCTTTAGCCAAATTGTCCCACAATCAATTTTGTTCCCGCTTATATTTTTTTTACTTTTAGGAAGCATAAACCCCCGGAATGAAAAAGATTACCTGCTTCCTGCTATTTACAATTGCTACTATTGCAATTGCCAATGCCAGCGGCTCCCCAAAAAGCCGGATTAAATTAGCAGAACCTAAAGCCACTTTCGATAAAATATGGGTGGACTACGACATTACAGAAGAGAATCAGAAAGGTATGCGCATACACCTGAAATTTACAGCAACAGGTATGAAAAACATGGATGCCTATGTAGCCATATATTTTGAATACAACGATGAAGTAGGGGGTTATGTAAAAGATAAAAATCAAAAATATAACAGTACAGAAGGTGATGCAGCCTTGTATAAAAGTATAAAGCCTGCATACGATCCGGCAGATTATAACGACCTGCAGCTTTTTATGCCCTACAGCGAATTAGACCTTGAGCCCGGCGAATATGATATCAGCATGGATATAAAAGTTATTTACAAAGCAGGTGGTGTGCTTTCATTCCTTACAAAATATGATTTTGAGTATTCCAAACCGGGCAGCCCCACTATTATCGGCGACACCTGGGCTACTGCTGTTTTTGAAGATCTCTCAGTTGATTACGATGTAATAGAAAATGGCCAGAAAGGCATGAGGGTACTTGTAAAATGCACCTTGAAGGATTTAAAAGGAATTGATTGCTACCTCGCTTTATATTTTGAAAAAAAGAATGGTGAAATAATAAAAGGAACAAAAACAGAATTCAGAAGTACCAGCGGCCAGCTGGCAGCTTTTAAAAGTTTGAAACCTGCTTACGATGATGCTGTTTACAACGATCTCCAGTTATTTATTCCTTACACGGAATTTAATGTAAGCAAAGGGCGGCACGATCTAAAAATGAATGCTGATATCATCTTTAAAAATGGGGATATGATAAAGCATTTAAAGACGCATGATTTTTGGTTTGAGAAGTAGTGTTGCACGCTACGAATAAAAGTTGCACGCAAAGACGCAAAGGGTTAGCGTGTAATATTCATTTTTACTTCGCAAGTCTGCAAAGCTCTAAGGATTTTTTATATAACAGCCTTTGCGTCTTTGCGTGAGAAAATTGTATTCCTCTGCGTTCTCAACGTCGCTGGTATAAAAAAAAATGTCCCGCTAAAAAGCAGGACACTTAAAATAATAAAAGCTATTCAGCTTATTGAAATTGCTCCAGCATAGAAAACATAAAGTCGCCTTCTATTTTTGCATTCTCATCGCTATCACTTCCGTGAACAGCGTTTTCGCCAATGCTAGCTGCATATAATTTACGGATGGTATTTGCTTCAGCCTTTGCAGGGTCAGTAGCACCAATCAGTTTGCGGAAATCTTCCACTGCATTTTCTTTTTCCAAAATAGCCGCAATGATAGGGCCTTCGCACATAAAAGAAACCAGCTCACCAAAGAAAGGTCTTTCTTTATGGATGGCATAAAACTCACCAGCTTTCTCAGGTGTCAGTTTTGTCATTTTAAGAGCTTTAATACTGTAGCCTTCCTGTAAAATACGATCCAGGATAGCACCGCCATGCCCGTTCTTAAAAGCGTCGGGCTTAATCATCGTGAATGTTCGATTACTCATAGTTCCGTTTGTTTGTTTTTCGGCCGCAAAGGTAGGGGAAAGGTGCTGGTTTCTGGTTACTGGTTGCTGGTTTCTTAAACATTGATATTCCTTACAGTTTTTAAGGTTTCTGAACTTTAGGACACCCAACCAGCGACTAGCAACAAGCAACTGGCTGACAGCAACCAACAACCAGAAACCCCTATCTTCGCAGCCGTTTTATGAAACCCATACAAGAAATATTTCCATTACTGTCTCAGCCACGCAAGGTGGTGATAACCACACACCAGAAACCTGATGCGGATGCAATGGGTTCATCGCTGGGGCTGCTTCATTTTTTAACCCAATTTGGCCATAGCGTTACCGTTATTTCTCCCACCAACTGGGCAGGCTGGGTAAACTGGATGCCGGGAACCAAAGAGGTAATGGATTACGAAAAGGATAAACTGAAAGCAGATGCAGTGCTGGATAGTGCGGAATGGCTGTTTTGCCTCGATTTCAATATTTTTTCCCGTACTAAAACACTGACGGAAAAACTAAAGCAACTTACCTGTACCAAAATATTAATCGACCATCACCAGGAGCCTGATGCTGCATCATTTAATTATGGTGTTAGCGATACTTCCAAAAGCTCTACCTGCGAAATGATTTATGATTTCATCGTGGCTTCCGGCCATGCTGATAAGATAAATAAGGAAATTGCCATGTGCATATATTCTGGTGTGGTAGGAGATACAGGCTCTTTCCGTTTTTCATCTACTACCGCCAGTGTACACCGCCTGGTGGCCGACTTAAAAGAAAAGGGGCTGGAGCATGGGTTTGTACATGATAAACTATTTGACAATTTCCTCGAAAACCGCCTGCGTTTTACCGGCAATGTATTGCTGAACAGGATGGAGGTTTTTTATGAATACAATACGGTGCTGATAGCCATACCCAAAGCTGATTTACTGAAATACCAGATTAAAACAGGAGATACCGAAGGACTTGTTAATTTTCCACAGTCCATCCAGGGAATAAAGCTTGTAGCATTGGTTATTGACAGGGATGAGGAAAGAAAATGGAGTTTTCGCAGCAAAGGTGATTTTGATTGCAATACTTTTGCCCGTAAATATTTTGAAGGTGGTGGACATTACAATGCATCGGGTGGACGCAGCAGCGACTCATTGGAAAAAACCGTACAATATTTCAAACAGGTAATGAAAGAAAACGAGAATCTTTTACAATAAATAAAAATCAATTTCAATTTATGAACACAGTTAAAAATCTGCTTCTTTTTGTTTTTGCCGGAGCTATTCTTGCAAGTTGCGGTCAAACATCTTACAAAAAAACTGCGGGTGGCATGCCGTACAAAGTATTTTCTTCAAAAGATACCCAGAAAGTAAGGGTAGGTGATTATATTAAAATTAGTCTTGAAATAAAACTTCGTGATAGTGTGCTGAACACAACAGGAAAATTGCCTGCTTACTTCCAGATAACAAGCGATGTTCGTCCTTACGATTACAGTGAAATATGGACAAAACTGAAAGTAGGAGATAGCGTTGTAGTTACCCAGATGATTGATACGTTCATGAAAAGAAACCCACAAGGCATTCCTCCTCAGTTTAAAAAAGGAGATAAGATTATGACGTATATGAAAGTATTAGGGGTTTTCAAAAGTGATTCTTTGGTAAGAGCAGATGAAGAAAAAGGAAAAGCTGTACTGGCCGTTGCTGAAGCTGCAGAAATTGAAAAATACCTGGCTGATAAAAAAATTAAAGCAGTAAAAACACCTTCAGGTGTATTTGTAGAAATTACAAATCCCGGTGTAGGAGCACCTGCTGATAGCGGGAAATATGTTTCCGTTAATTATACCGGCACCAGCTGGTCTGGTAAAAAATTCGATAGCAATACCGACCCGTCTTTTAACCATGTAGGGCCATATTCCTTTACACTTCGTGTAGATCCAATGATAAAAGGCTTTAATGAAGCACTTGAAGTATTAGGCAAGGGCGGTAAAGGCAAAGCCTACATTCCTTCTTTGCTGGCTTATGGAGGTCAACCAAATTCACCACTAATCAAACCTTACGAAAGCTTAATATTTGACCTTGAAATGGTAGATATTAAGGATAAGGCACCGGTAACACCACCTGCTCCCCAACAACCGGGACAGCAGCAGCCTCAGCCTCAGCCCCAACCACAACAATAATTTTTTGTATTAAAATAATTCGCACATCTTTGTACCTGTATCGCCAAAAGCGGTACAGGTTTTTTTTTGGAGCGGCTCCGTTTTTAGTCCATAATCTTAATTAATCCCTCTGTACCCCCTGAAACATGTGTGATATTCGGAACATGTTGTGAAAACAATTCTGTACTTTTTAATTGCCACCATAAGTACCCTTCATGAGAACTCTTAAAGGCATTTTTCACCAGATGCCTTGTTGAATATGTTCAAATAATAAATATGCCCCGTTTCAGACGGGGTTTATTTATTTTGGGTCTCTCGCAAAGACGCAAAGGCTGTTATACAAAAAATCATTAAAGTTTTGTAGACTAGTGAAGTAAAAATGAATTCTGCATTCTAACCCTTTGCGTCTTTGCGTGCAACTATTTTTTCAGATTTTGAAAGAGATTCACCGCTTCCACAGCCTCCTTCACATCATGCACCCTCAATATAGAAGCACCATTCATCAACCCAACTGTATTTAAAACAGTTGTTCCATTCAGCGCATCTTCTACCGATACACCAAGAGTTTTATAAATAAAAGATTTACGGGAAATGCCCAGCAGGATAGGAGCATCCAGCATTTTAAAGAGAGAAAGATGGGAAAGCAACTCAAAATTATGACGGGTATTTTTGGCAAAGCCAAAGCCACAATCAATAATAATATCTTTTATACCGCTTTTATGTAATGTGTTTTTCTTTTCTATAAAATAATCAAGCACTTCCTTTGTTACATTTTCATACACCGCTTCCTGTTTCATGGTTTGAGGGGTTCCTTTTATATGCATCAGCACATACGGAACCTGCAATGCCACAACAGTTTTAATCATTTCATTGTCGATGCTTCCTGCGCTGATATCGTTTACAAAAGAAGCCCCCGCAGCCACCGTTTCAGCTGCCACTTTGGAATAATACGTATCAATAGAAATAAAAGCTTCAGGAAAATTTTTGTAAATGGCCGCTACTGGTTCCACAACTCTTTTCAGCTCTTCTTCCGCTGTTACTTTCTCACTTCCCGGGCGGGTGCTTTGTCCTCCAATATCAAGAATTGCAGCCCCATCATTCAGCATTTTTTCTGTCTGCCGCAAAATATCATCCACCGCCTGCTGCCTGCTGCCACTGAAAAAAGAATCGGGTGTAGCATTGATAATACCCATCACCACCGGTTTATCCACAGTCAATATTCTTCCTTTACAATTCAGCGTAAACATTACCCTTTGTTCGTTATTTTTGAAGCTAAGATAGTCCGGAAGACTGAAAGAACATTCACACAAATCAAAGACTTTTCCATTTACAAACTTATCTTTCCGACTTCCCGTTTTGCGGACTTTCTGACTATTAATTATATATGACAACAACCAACCAGCAATACGACAAAGCAATTTCGACCTGCAAAGATATTTTTCTGAAAAAAGCCAAAGATTACGGCACGGCGTGGAGAGTGCTTCGTACTATTTCCATTGTAGACCAGATTTTCATTAAAGCCCAACGCATACGCACCATCCAGGAAAAAAAAGAACAAAAAGTTTCTGACGGCATTGCTTCCGAATTTAAAGGAATCATCAACTATGCTGTTATCGGCTTAATACAACTGGAACTTCATGGCGAAGCCTCAGAAGAAATGGAGTTGGATAAAGTTTCTGCCCTGTATGATAAACAGGTAGAAATAGCCAAACAACTGATGCAGGATAAAAACCACGACTATGGCGAAGCATGGCGCAGCATGAGCCAGGAAAGTTTTACAGATCTTATCTTAATGAAGCTGCAACGCATCCGCCAGATATTGAGCAATGATGGTAAAACCATTATGAGTGAGGGCATCGATGCAAATTATCATGATATTATTAATTACGCAGCCTTTGCTTTAATATTAATGTAAATGCGAATCTTAGTCAACATAGCAAGAGTTTTAGTAGGAGTATTGTTTATCTTTTCCGGTTTGGTAAAAGCAAACGATCCGCTTGGGCTGAGCTATAAAATGCAGGAGTTTTTTGAAGTATGGGGCATTCATGGTTTTAATTCCTGGACATTAACGATGTCTGTGCTGATGAATGCTTTTGAGATTATTGCCGGCTTCGCATTATTACTTGGCTGGAGAATAAAAATCGTAAGCTGGTTATTATTACTGCTCATCGTTTTCTTTACTTTCCTTACCGGCTATACTTATGTTACAGGTATGCCGAAAAACTGTGGTTGTTTTGGCGATTGCCTGCCGATTAGTTCCAAAACATCTTTCCTGAAAGATGTAGCATTAACAATATTAATTGCATTCCTGCTTTGGAAAAGACATTTTATTGAACCATTGTTCCGTATGAGAGCCCTTACCATTTCCATGCTGATTGTAGTGCTTTTAAGTTTCGGGTTTCAATGGTACACCCTTAACTATCTGCCAATAGTAGATTGCCTGCCGTATAAAAAAGGAAATAATATCAGCGAGAAAATGAAAATGCCCGCCGATGCTGTTCCGCCACTTACAGAGATAACATTTGTGTACGATAAGAAAGGCAAGCAGGTAGAATTTACAGCTACTAATTTCCCGGCTGATTTTAATAGCACTGATTACAAAATGATCAAACGCTATGATAAGATAATCAGGGAAGGAAAGAACTACGAACCTCCGATAAAAGGATTTACACTAACAGGCGAAAGCAATGTTGACTCAACTGAATATGTACTCACAAGACCACAAGCCATATTGCTGTTCTGCGAAAAAGTTGATGTTAAAAGCTGGCAAAATAAATTTGAAAAAATCTATAGCGCAGCAAAAGCAAAAAACATTCCTTGCTATATCGTAACATCGGAACCAGCAAAGGCTTTAGCAGAAGCGCAGAAAACAACATTTGCAGATATACAAATATTCAAATGCGATTATAAAGCCATTGAAACTGCTGCAAGGGCTATTCCCACTTTGTATTTATTAAAACAGGGAACCGTAGTAAATAAATGGAGCGATAAAACCATGCAGAACGTAACCAGCCATTTACAATAATCAGTATGATAAGATACATCAGCAAAAAAATAGCTTACGGCGTACTGGTGCTGATAGGCGTGGTGGTGCTGGTGTTTTTTTTGTTCCAGGGCTTTGGAGATCCTTCAAGAATTGTTGCCGGACAATCCAGCGATTCAACCACACAAGCCAATATCCGCAGGGAAATATATTTGATAGATGCAAAAGGGGAGAAGATACCAAAGTTCAAACAGTTTTTGTATTACCTCAATGATGTTTCTCCCATCTGTTTTCACAGCAAAGAAGATATAGCCAATAAAAAATTGAAAGGATTCTTTGTTGGCGGCGAAAATAAATTTGGAATAAAAATTCCATATCTCCGTAAATCATACCAAAGCAAAAGGCCCGTCTGGAATATTTTAATGCAGGCATTGCCCGGTACACTAATGTTAGCCATCGCTGCTATGATTATTGCCGTAGCCCTCGGTATTCCATTAGGAGTAATGGCTGCTGTAAAACAAAATACCTGGCTGGATACATCCGCCATTTTTTCCAGCATCGTTGGTATATCAGCACCGTCATTTTTTATGGGTATCATCATTGCCTATTTGTTTGGCTTTGTACTCAGCGACTGGACGGGATTACATATTGCTGGCAACTGGTTTGCTATTGATGATAACGGCCATAGAAGATTAACCATGCAAAATTTAATTCTTCCTGCTGTTACCTTGGGTATTCGTCCGCTCGCCATCATTACACAACTTACCCGCAGTGCCATGCTCGATGTACTCGACCAGGATTATATCCGCACAGCATATGCAAAAGGTTTAAGCAAAAGACAGGTTATCTGGAAACATGGTTTACGCAATGCACTCAATCCTGTTATTACCGCCATCACCGGTTGGTTTGCAGAGTTATTAGCCGGGGCATTTTTTGTAGAATATATTTTTGGCTGGCAGGGCATTGGAAAAGTAACGGTAGATGCATTGGAGAAATTGGATTATCCCGTTGTGATGGGATCGGTATTAGTAGCAGCTACTTTTTTTATTGTGATAAATATACTTGCAGATATTTTATATGGAGTGGTGGATCCTAGAGTGAGGGTGGAGTAGTTTAAGGTTCGTAATAAACTGTTTTATCGCTTTCTAAGCTATCACAGCTATTCTTTTTTATCTCTGCTTTTTTTGCTGAATCTTTTCCTTGTATTGCTGGTGCAACAGGCAAAGCCTTCTCAAATGGCATTTCTACAATGTCTCCCTTTGTAAAGTCTTCTAATGCAATTGAATCAGGAGTAGTTACATATTCAATCATACCCACTTCTGTAGTACAGCTAATCTCATTTACTATTGCAGGTGTTCCTATTTGTAATTCGTTTTTTGGCTCTAATAAAATAACACCAGTTGTTGATTCAATTTTTGGACGCACTTCAACCTTTTCGGGAACATCAACTTTACCCTGAGTTGCCTGATTACAACCTGTAAGAAAATTACCAAATAGTATAACAACAATGGCAAGAAATTTTTTCCAGAAAGGAATACTATTCATCAGAAGATTACCTAATAATTGTTCGGGAGTTGATAACTGGTGATTTTTAAATCTGCCGCAGGTTCGTTGTTCTTTATTCTTGAGAAAATAATTTTTTACTTCCTCGTCACTCAATGCAGTAAAATCAATAACTACTTTGGAACATGCCGCACAGAAAGCACCTTTTCGGCAACATCTCATTCCAATTCTCATGACAAGGTTCGGGAATAGAAAGCAGCAGCATATCTTTTTTTAGTGAGATGCTGACACGTTAAAGTTTCCACAAGAAAACTTTAAATGATTTTATTTAAATGTAATCGTTGAAATTTATAAGTCTTCCACTCGTCGAATGAAGGAGTTTAAATAATTAAATTCATGTTTGTCCAGAAGTACACGTACACTACTTATTACAAGATAAGTTTCACTAAACTTTTGAACTTTAAATGCGTTCATTGTGATTTTTGGGGGTGCAAATATTAAAAAAAAGGAAAGTATAGAAATAGGGGCAGCATCACTACTCTCAACAAACGGAACGTCGCCATCTTCACCAAAATCAGTACCGTATGTGGACACTTTTACATTGTCATTTTTATTGAAAACCCATCTTCTTTTAATTAATCCAAAAAAATAAAACTTATACACCTGGAATGAGTCAGCACTTACTATAACGTCTTTAATTACTATAAAAACTACTGTAAAAAGAACTACTGATATAAAATATCCCAGTTTCTCATACTGATTTATGAAGGCGTAAGCACAAATTGCACCTAAAATAAAGAATGAAAGACGTAAAAGCAGAAGTCTCTTCTCAATATGTCGTTTGTAAATTATCATCAGGAAAAGGAGAGTGATAAAGTTAAATATCACAAACTATTAATTCTACTGTATTATCACCTCATTCACCACTCTCTGCCCCAACGCTTCATTCACCCGCTGCTTAATTTTTTCTTTCTGGTAAATTAATTCGTTCTTCAGGGGAGCCACTGTAGTAGTAATGATTAATTTATCTCCGATTATCTGGAGTTTATCGGTGTAGCGGGCAATTGTTTTTCCCATAATGTCTTCCCACACATCTTCTATCTGCAATGCCTGTATGCCGCCCTTTATCCGGCTGCTTTCCAGGAATTTTTTCATTGCATCACCTATTGAGTATTCGCCCATGGAGCAAAGGTATTTAAAAGTTCAAGAGGATTAATTATTGGTTCAAGAAGTTTAAAAGGTTTAATGAGTTCAAAGTTTCGTGCTAACCTTTTAAACCTATTAAACTTCTTGAACATAGTAAACCAGTAACTCACAGTTCGATCAGCTGGTAATCCACCGCCAATATTTCCAAATGCTCCCTTAACCTATACTCATTCGTATCAGTGATAAAAACCTGCCCATCATTTTCCACGCAAACTTTGTTCAGCAAATTACTGATGCGTTCTTCATCCAGTTTTTCAAACACATCATCCAGCAGCAGGAGAGGGGCAAAGCCTTTTTCTTTTTTCAATACTTCCATCTCGGCCAGTTTCAATGCAAACAATAAACTTTTGCGCTGTCCCTGCGAAGCAATCGTTTTAAAAGATTGATTGCCTAGTTGTATATCCAAATCATCACGATGCACACCGGAAGTAGTACGCTGGGCTAAGAAATCTTTATTACGGTTTAGTTTTAATAATTCAGCCAATGAAACACCCAGCAATTCACTTTCATAAAATAAATTTACATCTTCGGGCTTGCTGGCAATATCATTATACAAATGTTTTGCTATTGGTAAAAAAGAAACTAAAAATTCTTTTCGCTTACCAACTATATAATCACCCGGCTTTACCAATTGCTCATCCAATACATCGAGCAATTCAAAATTTTTGCTGCCGCTTTCGGCAAATGATTTTAATAACGAGTTACGCTGCTCCAGTATTTTTTTATAAACAATCAGGTGTTGCAGGTATTCGGCATCCAGCTGACTAAGCAATGCATCTAGAAAATTCCTGCGTTCTTTACTGTCACCGGTAATCAGTTCCGCATCGTCCGGCGCAATAACCACACAAGGGTATCGGCCGATATGCTGCGAAAATTTATCGTAAGGTGCATCGTTCACCATAAATTCTTTTCGCCCCGACTCCCGCAATATGCATACGGCTTTCTCCGGTTTGTCAAATAATTCCAAATGGCCCTCTATTCTGAAACCAGCATTGCCATGTTGCACGTTATTTGCATCCTGCCGGGTAAAATAGCTGCGGGTAAAACATAAATAGTGAATAGCATCCAGCAGGTTGGTTTTGCCCACGCCGTTTTTACCACAAATACCAATGATCCGCTCCGTAAAATCGTAGGAGCGGTTGCTGTAATTTTTGAATTGAAGAAGTGATATGGTTTTGAGCGTTAGCATTTTTCGGAACTGCAAGTTAACCGCTGAGGCGCAAAGACCGCAGGGGAATACACAAGAACTTTGCAATATGCTCATCCGTTTAAGACTGGTTGCTGGTTGCTGGTTTGGTGTGATGAATTGCAGACTTTACCCTGACCAATAGAAAAATAACCGCTGAGACGCAAAGACGGGGAGAAATATAACGACATACTGATAATCCTCTGCATCTCACCGCCTCTGCGGTTAAAATCTCACTTTTACCTACTCAAAATCACTGCTTTAAAATTCCTTTTTTCCCCTTATTTTTGCGACCTAAATTTCAATGCCGGTGGCTGCAAAATTTTCTAAAGAAACTTACCTGTACTGGTATGAGTTAATGCAACTCATCCGCCAGTTTGAATTGATGGCCGAAGAGAAGTATAAAATGGATGGTAAAATCCGTGGTTTCTTCCACGCCTATATCGGGCAGGAAGCCATAGCTGCGGGTTGTATGACCAGCACCCGTCCGGAAGATATGATGATTACGGCTTACCGTGACCATGGTTTGGCAATAGCCAAAGGCGTTTCCGTAAACAGCTGTATGGCCGAACTCTATGGCAAAGCCACTGGTTGTGCCAAAGGAAAGGGTGGCAGTATGCACTTTTTTGGTAAGGATGTAGGATTTTATGGTGGCCACGGTATCGTAGGTGCACAGATTGGAACCGGTGCCGGTTTGGCTTTTGCCGAGCAGTACCGCGGTACCGATAATGTGGTACTTTGCTACTTTGGTGATGGTGCAAGCCGCCAGGGAATATTGCATGAAACGTTCAACCTCGCCATGTTATGGAAGTTACCTGTAATTTTTATTTGCGAGAACAACCATTACGCTATGGGTACTTCGGTAGAACGTACTTCCAACGTAATCGACATTTATAAACTGGCCGATGGTTACGAAATGCCAGCCGACCAAATAGATGGTATGAGCCCCGAAGCGGTACACGAAGGTGTAGGCCGTGCAGTAAAAAGAGCCCGTGAAAAAGGTGGCCCAACTTTGCTGGAGATAAAAACCTATCGCTACAAAGGTCATTCTATCAGCGACCCGCAGAAATACAGAACCAAAGAAGAAGTAGACGAATACAAAGCAAAAGACCCTATCCAGATGGTTTTAAAAACTATTTTGGAAAACAAGTTTGCTACCAAAGAAGAGATTGAAGCTATCAACAAAAGAGTAGATGCTATTGTGGACGAATCAGTAAAATTTGCAGAAGAAAGCCCATGGCCGGATGATAGCGAAGTGCTGAAAGATGTGTATGTAGATAAAAACTATCCGTTTATTGTAGATTAAGTCTTGCGAGTTCCGCCATAGAAAATAATTGATTTTAGTAACAATCAGCAGCGGAACGAAGCAAACTCATCGAGACAAGAAGGTGAGCCGGGCAACATTAACACAGCCTGCCCCGGCTTATTCGGGGGATGAACAGAAATATTAAATAAACAAATATTAAATAGAAAATAATAACATGGCAGACAAGAAAACAGTGGAAGAATCGCATCATGACGAGCAGGTGATTGCTAAAGCAAAAGATTTCTGGGGTAAATACAGCAAGCCTCTGATGATTGTTTCTACACTTATCATACTCGGTATAGGTGGCTGGTATGCATACCAGAACTTTGTAAAAAAACCAAAAGAAACAAAAGCTTCTGAAGCTATCTGGAAAGCAGAAGATTACTATCGTATGGACTCTATCAACCTTGCCCTTAACGGTGATGGTCAGAACCTGGGCTTCCTGAAAGTAAGTGATAAATTCAGTGGTACTGCCGCTGGTAACATGGCTAACTTTTATGCCGGCAGCTGCTACATCAAGCTGAATGAAAATGAAAAAGCAATCAAGTACCTGAAAAAATTCAGTTCAGATTCAAAACCAGTACAAGCAAGGGCTTATAAATTATTAGGCGATGCTTATGGTGACTCTGGAAAAAATTCAGATGCACTTAGCTATTATAAAAAAGCAGCTTCTCATTTTGAAATAGATAAAGCAGCTTCTGCTGATTATCTTTTTACAGCCGCTTATTTTGCAGACAAAGTGATGAAGGATCCAAAAGAAGCTATTTCATTGTACAAAGAATTAAAAGAAAAATACCCTAATTCCAACCAGGGCCGTGAAGCAGATATGTACTTAGCTGGATTAGGAGTATATAGCACTAAATAATTATGGCTGACGTAACCAACAGCAACTTATTACAGTTAGACGCAGGCATTCTGAACAAGAATGCCTGTATCGTTTTGGTGAAAACCGAATGGAATGCTGCCATCGTAGACCAACTGGAGCGGGGCTGTATTGCCGTGCTTGAAAAATATGAGATAGCAGAAACTATCGTATTGGAAGTACCCGGCGCCGTAGAAATTCCTTTTGCCATTAAAAGCTATTGGGAAAATGCAGGAAAGAAGAGCAAGCCGGATGCATTTATAGCCTTAGGCTGCGTAGTACGTGGCGATACACCACATTTTGACTATGTGTGCAAAGCCGTAACGGATGGTGTTGTTCAATTAAACCTGAGTTTACCCGTACCTACCATCTTTGGTGTGCTGACTGTAGAAAACGAACAACAAGCCATAGAAAGAATAGGCGGTAAGCACGGCCACAAAGGTGAAGAAGCAGCAGTAACTGCTTTGAAAATGATTTCCCTCGTAAATTCATTTAAGAAATAAGACCATACTTGAACGTTCAGCTATTCATACCATGTTTTGTTGACCAGTTGTATCCCGACACAGCTTTCAATATGATAAAAGTATTGGAGAAAGCTGGCTGCACGGTTGATTACAATCCATCGCAAACCTGTTGCGGACAACCAGCTTTCAATGCAGGCTTCTGGGATGAAGCAAAATCTGTTTGCAGCAAATTCATAAAAGACTTTAAAGGCACTGATCCAATAGTAGCGCCCAGTGCCAGCTGTGTTGGTTTTGTTCGTAATTACTATGGTAAGTTGTTTGAAAACTCATCGCAGCATAATGAAGTAAAGGATTTGGGCAAAAGGATATTTGAGTTTTCTGAATTCATGGTAGAAATATTGAAAGTAGATAATGTAGGTGCCAGCCTCCCCGGCAAAGCCACCTATCATGATAGCTGCGCCGGATTGAGAGAATGTAAAATAAAAGCCGAGCCACGTAAACTTTTATCCAACGTAAAAGGATTGGAAATAACAGAGATGAATGATGTGGAAACCTGTTGCGGTTTCGGTGGCACCTTTGCCGTAAAGTTTGAAGCTATCTCTATTGGCATGGGCGAACAAAAAGTAGAAAATGCTTTAGCTACCGGTGCGGAGTATCTTATCTCCACCGATCATTCCTGCCTTATGCACCTGCAGGGATATATAAAACACAAAGGATATAATTTAAAGACCATGCACCTGGCAGATGTGCTGGCGAGTGGATGGTAAATTGTTTTTCCAATTTTATAAATACCCTTAGTATTTAATAATGTATAACAATTAGTTATAGGGTTTCCCCTGGTATTATATGTAATTTGTAGAGTTATACCTACGTTAAAACTCCTTTTTACGTTACAACTATTAGCTTGTTAACGGCTCATCTTCACCTTACTGTTTATTTCTGAAAATTATAATGAATGGTCTTAAAGAAGTGCTGGTCATTCTTTTTTCATTTTACTTGAAGCATCATTTAGTTAGTAATAAAGGGAACAAATATTTTAAAAAAGCATTACCTGCATCCAGGATAAGTTTTGCTAAATGATCACATTATGAATCAACCCAAAAAAAAATACGTTAAGTTCCCGGCCAATCGTATTCACACTGCTTACCACTCTGAAGATAATAAAATTGAAAGGCCCAATCTTACCAAACTATTAGACACTTCACTACACGTAATTTGCACTTTTGATGTCAGTGGTTTATTCTTATATGTAAATAGTGCCTGTAAATCTGTTTGGGGCTACAGGCAGGATGAGCTGATTGGCAAAAACCAGATGGATTTTATTTATAGCGAAGACCATAAAAAAACAAAACTGGCAACAGCCAAAATATTATCAGGAAAAAACCGTGCTGAGTTAGAAAATAGGTTTGTTCATAAAAATGGTTCATTGGTGCCCAGTTCCTGGTCGCTGAATTGGGACGAGTCAGGTCAGATATGGTACGCCGTTGCAGAGGATATTACCGAAAAGATAAGAAAAGAGATTGCCCTTCAAGAATCAGAAGAAATTTATAAGAATATTTTTGACAACAATCCAATGCCCATGTTCATATGGGACTTAAAGACATTCCAGTTTCTGGATTGTAATGAAGCAACATTATTAAAATATGGATACACAAAAAATGAATTCCTGCAATTATCAATAAAAGATATCAGACCCGCTACGGATATACAACTTTTTGAAGAGGCTGTAAAGGCAAACCAAAAAAATGATGTTGCACAGGGAATAATATTGAGACATCAGAAAAAAAATGGCGAAATAATGTTCATGAAAATTAAAAGGAATGTAATTAATTATAAAGGTAGAAATGCATCGCTGGTTCTTTTAAATGATATAACTAAAAAAATACAGGCTGACGAACTGAGAGAGTTTGAAAGAAGAGACAAAGAAGCACTGATTAATAGTACTGATGATTTAATATGGAGTGTAAGTGCCGATTTTAGATTGATAGCTGCTAACCTGGCATTTACCAATGCGATTAAGGAGATGACGGGTGTTATTATCCACCCCGGGCAATATTTACTGAGGGCGGATATTTTTCCTGATATTTTTTTAAGCTTTTGGAAAAAATGTTATGAGGAAGTATTGTCCGGAAAGACTTTGAAAAAAGAAGTTTTTACACCCGCTACAAAGCAGAGAAAAGAGTCCTGGGCGGATATCCGGTTTAATCCTATTTATATAAATGGTACAGTAAATAGTATTGCCTGCTACTCCCGCAATATAACTGATATGAAGATTGCGGAAGAAAAAATCAGGACTAGTGAAGCACGGTTAGCCGAAGCCCAAACAGTAGCAAAAATAGGAAGTTGGGAAACTGATCTGGTTAACTTAAAAGTAATCTGGTCAAAGGAAACTTATAGAATTTTTGAGATCCATTCCGACAAATTTGCTACCAATCATCCCGGGTTTTTGGAATTTGTACATCCCGATGACAGAACCATGGTTGACAATGCATTTCTTGCATCACTTGAAAAACATTCAATCAATACCATACAGCACAGAATAATAACCCCTGCCGGGAAGATAAAGTTTGTGGAAGAGCACTGGCACATTCAACGGGATAGCGAGAACCTGCCAACCAGGGCGGTGGGCACTTGTCAGGATATTACAGACAGAAAAATTGCAGAACAACAAATAAAGGAAAGTGAATTAAACTATCGCACGCTTGTTGAACAGGCAACTGATGCAATCTGCATTGCCGATAAGTCAATGAAAATTATTGACATTAATCCTTATGCATGCGAAATACTGGGATATTCAAAAGAAGAATTATTAGGAACTTCCGTAGTTGACCTTTTCCCTGCAGATGACCTGGCAATTAATCCTTTTAAAATACAAGAATTACAGTCCGGACTGATACTAAGGAACGACCGCAAACTTAAAAGAAAAGATCAAACCATTGTAGAAGTAGAAGCAAGCAGCAGAATAATCGAAGATGGAAGATTCGTTGTGTTTGCCCGTGATATTACAGAAAGGAAAAGAGCAGACGATGAAATTCAAAAGTTATCTATAATAGCAAAGGAAACAGTTAATGCAGTAATTCTTACAGATTCTGACGAAAAAATTCTATGGGTAAATGAGGCTTTTACACAAATTACAGAATTTGAGGCAGCAGAAGTAATTGGCAAAAGGCCTGGCGATTTTTTGCAAGGAAGAGAAACTAACCCTGCAGTAGTTCGCTTTATGCGGCAAAAGATTAAGAATATAGAACCATTTGAATGTGATATAATTAATTATTCAAAGTCTGGTAAAAAATACTGGCTCCGTATTCAATGCCAGCCACAGTATGATGAGGCAGGTAAGCTCAAATATTTTTTTGCTATACAAACCGATATAACAAAAGAAAAAGAAGCAGAAGAAAGATTAAAGGCTTCCGAAGAAAGCTATCGCTATTTATTCAATAATAATCCAGCTTGTATATTTATCTGGGATATAGAAAGTCTGCAAATACTTGAAGTCAATAAAACAGCACTGGTTCAATATGGTTATACGAAGGAAGAATTTCTTTCCAAAACGATTCTCGAACAGGGAATACCAAAACACGCAGACAAGATTATGAAATTTGTTGAACAAGTCAGGAAAAATTCCGGTTTCCAATCCACCAATGTTTCCAAACACCTCAATAAATCAGGTGAAGTAATGTACATGAGTATTAGCTCTCACCGAATCCAATACAAAGGAAAAACAGTCATTTTAGCATTGGCTACCAATGTAACAGAAAAAATATTCCTTGAAAGATTATTAGAAGAGGAGCGATTGAAAAAGCAAAAAGAAATTACATCGGCTGTTATATCAGCGCAGGAGGCAGAAAGACAGGAGATCGGTAGAGAACTTCATGATAATATCAACCAGATCCTCGCCAGTTCACTTCTATACCTTAACATGGTAAAATCAGAATCAGATAGTAAGTTGAGTACTCACTTAGAAGAAACAGATAATCTCATTAATACAGCAATAACTGAAATACGCAACTTATCACATATTATGATATCCCCTTCATTAAATGAATCGGAACTGGTACAGGCACTGGAACATTTAATTAGAATAACCACCAAACCGGGTGGTGCTGCTGTTAATCTTATTGTTTTAGATTTTAATGAAGACAGTATTACAGACAAACATAAATTGTCTATCTACAGAATTGTACAGGAACAACTTACCAATATATCCAAACATGCACAAGCCAGCAAAGTTGTTGTGTTTTTACACCAGGATAATGAAAAATTAATTCTGAGTATTAAGGACGATGGAATTGGATTTGATACTAGAAAAAAAGCAACTGGTGTAGGATTAATGAATATAAGGACAAGGGCCTCATTATTCGGTGGCGAATTAATAATCAATTCAAGCCCCGGAAAAGGAACCGAAATTAAAGTAGTATTTAAATTAACCTGTTACGAGACTAATTAACAGAAGAAATTATTTGAATTTATTAAAAATATTTAAGTACAGGATGTATTTGCCCCTTTGTGCTTATGTTGTACAAATGTGCGGTTCACGCCTAAGCCGAAAAAACTCATCCGTTTATCTGCAGCTTATAAATAAAAAATCCCGCCTCTTACCGGAGCGGGATTTTTATTTTTGAATTTTTACTTTTGAATTTATTTAGGCATCAATACATGATCAATCACATGTATCACCCCATTGCTTTGATAAACATCTTTGATAGTAATTTCAGCTACGCCACCTTTTTCATCTTTCACCCAAACCTTACCATCTTTTTTCATAATCCAGAGTTTGCCACCGGCCACTGTAGTTAATTCTGCAGTACCATTGCCGTCTTTCATTTTTTTCATAATTTCTTTTGAATCCAGTTTACCAGCAACTATATGATAAGTCAGAATGCTTGTCAGCATCATTTTATTTTCTGGTTTAACCAGAGTTTCAACAGTACCGGCAGGCAACATATCAAATGCAGCATTTGTTGGAGCAAATACGGTGAAAGGGCCTGCACCCATCAGCGTTTCTACTAAGCCTGCAGCTTTTACAGCAGCTACCAGTGTAGTATGATCTTTTGAGTTAACTGCATTTTCTACAATATTCTTCGATGGGTACATAGGGGCACCGCCTACTTCTACCGTTTTTTCGCCCATTTGTGCAAAGGAAACATTGAATGCCAATGCAGCTACCAGCATTAATCCGATTGATTTAAGAGATTTCATGAGTTTTAGTTTTTGAGTTTTTAGTAATTAATTTGTTCGTTGTCGGGAACATGAGCAGATACGGCAAAAGGAAAAGCTCTGGATTTAAATAGTAAAAGATTTTTTTATTCCACAACCTTGTATTTTTGAAAACTGAAAACTAAAATATATCGTATGGCACATTGGCTTGTAAAATCAGAACCTTCCACATATAGCTGGGACGACCTTGTAAAAGAAAAACAAACCTGCTGGAGCGGTGTAAGAAATTATGCTGCCCGTCTTCATCTCCGTGATATGAAAAAAGGCGATGAAGTTTTTTTCTATCATAGTAATGAAGGAACAGATATAGTAGGTATTGTAAAAATTGTAAAAGAGTTTTACCAGGATCCTACTACCGAAGAAGATCGCTGGGTAGCGGTGGACTTGAAACCAGTGCGCAAATTAAAAAAATCAGTTACACTCGCACAAATAAAAGCCGAGAAGAAATTAGCGAATATGGCATTGGTAAGACTAGGCCGTTTGTCTGTGCAACCTGTTACCGATGAAGAGTGGGATATAGTATTGGGGATGGCGGGGGAGAAGTAATTATTAGTATCATGCTAAAAGGATTCTTTGCAATAATTGTCTTTTTTAGTCTTGTCCCGAATTCTTTTGGGCAATACAAGACTATCATGCATACAATGTATTCTCAAAATGTGAAAGATAGTTTTGAAGTATACATTTCTCAGCCACAAGATTATTCCCCGGCTAAAAAGTATGATATTATTTATTATTGCGATGCCAACCTGAAATCCGGAAAAGAATTAAGAAAACAAATTACATCAGGCAATGATTTAAAAAAGAATAAAATCTTTGTAGGAATCGGGCATATTGGAAATTATCATCAGTTAAGAAGAAGAGATTTCATTTTGCCATTCATAAATAAAACAGATACTACTCCAAAGTCCGTTGATTACGGCCATATAAAAGATTTCTATTTATATCTCACTGGTGAATTGATGCCTTCCATTCAATCCGCTTATAAAAGTTCAGGAGAAAACACCATTATCGGTCATTCATTAGGCGGGCTTTTTGTGATTTATTGCTTGTTTCAAAATGATACAGTTTTTACCAATTACATTGCCTTAAGCCCTGCGTTATGGATTGATGGGTATAGCATTTATAATTTTAATAAAATCAGCACAGCATTAAATCAGCAATCATATTTGTATTTATCTGCAGGTTCCAAAGAAACAATTAATCGCATTCTACCCGGTGCTAATGCTATGAATAGTTTTTTAAAAAACAAAGCATATAGCAACCTGAAAATAGAATACAAAATTCATTCAGGGCAGACACATAATTCACAAGTGCCCTTGTCGCTGAAATATATTCTTCAAAAACGCTGATGGCTTTCCTTTAACTTTTTTATTGGGTTACTTTTTATCGGTTCGTGGTATCAATATCTGATTCTCACATTTTAACCTCTAAAAAAGCATAGCCATGAACAAACTTTTCATCGGGCTGCTCGTAGTAGCAGCCGGAGCAGGAATCTTTTTGCTGCTCAACAAAAAAAAGAACACAACCGGAGTTGAAACCATCAACAAAGAACTGATTATTGGTAAATGGAAAACAGATGCAGTACTCCCAACTGATTCCACTCTGAATCAGTACCATTACAATTTTCAGAAAGAAGGAAATGTTGTTATCAGCTCACCCACCGATTCTGTAAAAGCAGACACTACTCATTACGAATGGAACAAGAACAATGAGTTGGTTTGGAAAGGAAAAGCAAAAGATTCAACCGGGGAAACTTTCTCCATTGTAAAACTTACACAGGATAGTTTGCAGTTACGCACTGCAGATAGTACTGCTATTCTGTTTACAAAACTGAAGTAGTTTTTAAAATAAGCCGGAAAAATTTATTCCGGCTTATTTTATACCAGCAAATTTTATGCAAAAAACATAATTACTGCATCTAATCATTCTCAACTAAAAGTAAAGCCATGAAAATTTTAATAACTGCCATCGCAGCTATGCTGCTATTTATTGCCTGCGAACAAAGTGCGAAAAACAAAGAACAAAGTATCTCAGCAATAAGCATTGCTGAAAAACCAAATGCAAATAAAGAATACAAACAAAACGAAAGCGACTACTTTGCCAGTGATTCTACAGCGCAACAAACACCTGACAACGAACAAAAAGATAAAAAACAACCCACACAACCCGCACCCAATCCTGATTGGGACAAGAAGATTATAAAGACAGCATCACTTAATATCCAGGTAAAAGATTATAACGCATATTATACAGCCTTCAGGGAAAAAGTAAGAAGTCTTGGCGGCTATGTAGCGCAGGAAGAACAAACACAATCTGATTATAAAATTGAGAATACGCTGAGTATCAAAATACCGGTTGACCAGTTTGACAATGCGGTGGCTCTCTTAACCAATGATGCGGAAAAAATTAATGAACGAAAAGTTACTTCGCAGGATGTAACCTCGGAGTTTGTAGATACAAAATCAAGAATAGAATCTAAAAAGCAAGTTAGGCTTCGCTACATGGATTTATTGAAGCAAGCAAAGAACATGGAAGAAATTCTAAGTGTTCAGTCAGAAATAAATGGCATACAGGAAGAAATAGAATCCGCCACCGGCAGAGTTGAATACCTCGGGCATTCATCTGCTTTCAGTACCATCAATCTTACTTACTACCAGGTATTGAATTCGTCAGCAAAAGTAACCGATAGTACCCCGTCATTTGGCACCAAGGTTGGTAATGCTTTTAAAATAGGATGGAGCTGGATAGTTGATTTGTTTGTAGGGCTTGTTTCAATCTGGCCTTTGTTTATACTCGCTTTTGCTTTATACCTTTTCTACAAACGGATAAAAAATGCAAAAGCAAAACAAGCCTGATAAACTATTTCTGTTTTACATTTGAGAATGGCAAAAAAGAAATTAGTTGTTCTTACCGGTGCAGGCATAAGTGCAGAAAGTGGTTTAAAAACCTTTCGTGATAGCGATGGGCTATGGGAAGGGTATGAAGTGACAGAAGTAGCTACACCGAGAGGATGGAGAAAGAACCCGCAGCTGGTATTGGATTTTTACAATGCCCGCAGAAAAAATGTAGCTGATGCCCTTCCCAATGCAGCACATATAGGCCTGGCAGAGCTGGAAAAAGATTTTGATGTAACGATCATCACACAAAATATAGACGATCTGCACGAAAGGGCAGGTTCTGCCAATGTGCTGCACCTGCACGGCGAAATTTTTAAAATGCGCAGCGAAACAGATGAAGAATTAATTTCTGAAATAAGAGGGGATATAAACCTTGGCGATATGGCCGCAGATGGATCGCAACAGCGGCCATATATCGTTTGGTTTGAAGAGGCGGTACCAAAAATGGAAGAGGCTGTACCTATTGTGAATGCTGCGGATATTTTTGTGGTGGTTGGAACTTCACTGGTAGTATATCCGGCCGCCAGTTTAATTAACTATGTGAAATTGGAAACACCAAAGTATATTCTCGATAAAAAGATTCCCTACACATCGCCTATGAGAAACCTTACACTTATTGAGAAACCTGCCACAGAAGGAGTGCAGGAGTTGAAAAAATTATTGTTGGGTTAGAGCAGGTATTTTTCCAGGAAAGGTCTTGCAGCTAAAACCTCTGCCTCTGCGAAATAAAAATCATTTACATCTTCTGTAATAATGGTAGTGCATTTATTGGCTATAGCAGCATAATACTCCAATCCATCTTCAAAGTCATTCACCTTTTTATTTTGCAGCGATTGTAATACTTCTTTACTGCCTACATTGGTTACCGTTAATTTGCTGGCCAGTAATTCAATCTTTTTCTTAGCCAGCTGAGTACCCGATTTTTTTTCGGCAAAGTAAAAGGCAATAGCAAGACAAATAGGAGAAGTACAAACAGTAAATTTTTTATTATCTGCCAGGCTTACAATACGGGCAGCATAAGTAAATAGCGGATATTCCTTATTCATTACCGAAACCAGGATATTCGCATCAAGAAATATTCTCATTTTTTTGATTTGAAATATTCCTTCTTTAAATCCTTATTGGTTTTCGATTTCGTTTTGTATTCTACCTGCCCTTCGGATACCACACTTACCCAATCGGAGATAGGTAAATCTTCTAAAGATTGATAGCTATTGCTGGTAACTTTTTGCAATAGAAACTCAGTAAGCCTCGACAAACTGATATTGTTTCTTTCGGCATACATTTTTGCTTTCTTAATTACCATTTCATCAAAGCTTAATGTAATCTTGGCATCCATTTTAAATAGTTATACGACAAAGATATTATTTCTATACGTATAACTCAAATTATTTTTTCCTCAAACTTTATGCCCTGTTGTTCAAGTTCTTTTAAAACCGGTTCATATATTTCTCGGGCCGTTGGAATATGCAAGCCACTCATTTTTATAGTACCATTTAAAATAAGTTTAGCAGCTATGCCCAATGGCAACCCCACTGTTTTAGCCATTGCTGTCCGCAAACTGTTTTCTCCCTTTACTACCAGCGAGCTTTTAATCTCTGATTTTTTTCCTGCCACTTCGTATTCTATTTCGTGCAGCATTACAATCATGTCTTTATCGTAAGAACGAAGACCCAGTTTTTTCTCTACAGCAAATTGTAGTATATCTGCAGGGCTGCACAACCCTTTGTTCACCATCGTATCCTTATCATCAAGCCCCAAAAAGAAAAGTTGCTTCAACGTAAGATTTGCTTCATGCAGTTTATTGGCAACAAAAGAAGCAGCTTTATTTTTTATATCATCAACAGCAATTTCTTCAATATTTCCGTTTTCATCTGCTGTCATAAATGAACCAGGCGTTTCTTGTCCTTCATCTTTAGCTTCGCTTTCGGCTTCCATCAGTTTCATCAGGTTTTCCATCATGCTTTTAGTTTCGGCAAATCGATCTGTTAGTTTTTGTTCCAGCCATTCACCAAAACCATTTTTATCCATATGTTCTTTAAATACTTCGTACAATGTTTTACCATCTGTTTCGTATTGCGGTGTTTCATCCGTAAGTTTCAAATCAATAATATTTTTCCAGCCATACATAAAGTCCGGGTGCCGGAGTGTAGTACGGATAAATGTTTTTGTATCCTGCAATCCATACAGGTTGGTATAGCTCAATGAGTCACGGTTAGGGTACCAGCTTAAAAAACCTATCTCCGGAATCTCCACCATTCTTTCGGGAGTAAACAGCTCTGCATGTGTCAATCTTTTTTCCTCCCCATTCTCTATATAATGAGCACCTGCTTTTCCTGCCATAATGATATTGCGGGGGTTCCAGCTTATTTTATAATGCCAGGGATTGTCATCACTTTCTGGTGCTACCAATCCACCACAGTGCGATTGAAAAGAAGTAATGCGACCTTCCTGTAAATGTATTTCATCAAAAATTTTCATGGCACTCATGTGGTCAATACCCGGGTCAAGTCCCATCTCGCATAGAAACAGCAATTTATTATCCTCAATATCCTTTTGCAGTTTTTTTATATCCTCATCCACATACGAAGCTGTGAGTAAATTTTTCTGTTGCTTTACACAATCCTTCGCCACTTCAATATGCAGAAATGGGGGTAACATAGAAATTACAATGGAAGATTTTTTGATATGTTTAATTCTTTCATCTGCATTTGTAATATCAAAAGAAACAGCAGTCGCCCTTTCCGATCCACCAATTTTTGATTGCGCCAGTTTCAAATCCGCATCTACTACAGTTAAGCACCAGTTTTCTGCAATAGCATTTTCCAGTAAATAGTCTATTAAAACAGTAGCTGATTTTCCTGCACCAAAGAGAAGTATGTTTTTCATCGGACAAATATTATTTTAATCAGTTACAAATCTAATCTGGATTAGTTGCGAAGTTGTAGAATAATTAATTTATTTTTTAGGGACTGGTTTGGCTAAAGCCAATACAATTATTCTTCACTATGCACGGTCTGAAGACCGTGGTAATTGATAAGGCCTTTGATAAAAAAAGGATTGCAAATAGTTTCGACTACTAAAATTACAGGGTTATTCAATTGCCCTGCCTTTCAGGGCGGGGAATAAAGATGTACAGGTGTATTGGCTTTAGCCCAATTCTTTTTGCAAGGAATAGGTGTATCAATCTATTCAAAAAAAGTATCCATGTAATTAGGCTATATTTGGAGTAAGAAAGAAAACATGAAAAAAATATTGCTGATTCTCCTTTTTACGGGTATAAAATCTACAATAGGACAAAGCTTTTCAAAAGGGGTAAAAGCAGGCATTAATATTTCAAATTTTACGGAAGATCTTTTCCCCTCATCAAGAGAATCCTTAGCGGGTTTTCATGCAGGCGGTTTTGTAAATTTTAAATTTGGTAACATTTCATTGCAGCCTGAATTATTAATTTCTACTGCAGGTGCCAGAATAACAGAGGGGCTGGAAAAGCCCGAGAATTTTAATATTACTTATATCGCAATGCCCGTTATGCTAAAAATCAGTCCATCAAAAAGTGGTTTTTATATGGAAGCAGGGCCGCAGGCTGGTATTAAAATAAGTGAAAAATTGGGGAGTTTTAAATCCTTCGATTTTTCGTTGGGCCTTGGCCTTGGCTATCAATCAAAAATTGGTTTGGGTGCAGGATTTCGCTACCTCGCAGGCCTTTCCAAAGTTATTACCTATGATGGCAATACTTCTCCGGATAGTAAGAACCGGGTTATGCAAGCTGGCATATTCTATGTTTTTCGAAAAAAATAGTCAGTCACAACTTCATATTAAAGCTTGTTTCCATTGGTAAAATTCAATTGAAAACACCCCGTTTTTCAATTAACGGTTAATCCACAAGAGTGGATAAAAATAGCCCCAAAAAACACCCTTTTTTATCAGGTTTTCAGGCTTTAAAAAGTTAGATTTGCGAGCCTTTGAAAAGAGCTGGTTGCAAAGAAAAATCAGCTGTCAAAAACCTTACAAAACGAATACGAAAAAGAGAACATGGAAGACAATTTGGAACCACAGGAAACGCAGGACAGTAACCGCATTATTCCCGTAAACATAGAAGAACAAATGAAGACGGCCTACATTGATTACTCAATGTCGGTAATCGTTGGCCGTGCTTTGCCCGATGTTAGAGATGGTTTTAAACCCGTACACCGCCGCATTTTATTTGCGATGAATGAACTGGGGCTGAATCATAACAAGCCTTATAAAAAGTCTGCAAGAATAGTGGGAGAGGTGCTTGGTAAGTATCACCCGCATGGAGACAGCTCTGTATATTTTGCAATGGCACGTTTGGCGCAGGAATGGAATATGCGCTATACACTCGTAGATGGCCAGGGTAACTTCGGTAACCAGGATGGAGATGATCCGGCAGCTATGCGTTATACCGAGGTGCGGTTGGCACGTTTGGGAGAACATATGCTGGATGATATTGAAAAAGACACTGTCGATTTTCAATTAAACTTTGATGACTCCGAAAAAGAGCCATCTATTTTGCCAACCCGTATACCACAACTGCTGATGAATGGCAGCAGCGGTATTGCAGTAGGTATGGCCACCAATATGATGCCCCACAATTTATCAGAGATTATTGATGGTTGTGTAGCCTATATCGACAATAGAGAAATTACGATAGATGAATTGATGCAGCATGTAAAAGCTCCCGATTTTCCAACCGGTGGTATCATCTACGGTATGGAAGGAGTGAAAGCAGCCATGCATTACGGCCGTGGAAGGGTAGTAGTAAGAGGTAAAGTACATGTGGATGCCAAACCAAGCGGCAGGGAACAGATTGTAATTACTGAAGTACCCTACCAGGTAAACCGTGATGCACTGACCAACCGCATTGGAGAACTGGTAAATGAAAAAGTGATTGAAGGTATTGCACATGTAAACAATGAATCGAATAACAAAGAAGGAACAAGGGTAGTAGTGGATCTGAAAAGAGATGCTATTGCCAATGTAATCATCAACCAGTTGTACAAGCTGACTGATTTACAAACTTCTTATGGTATCAATAATGTGGCCATTGTAAAAGGAAGACCAAGAACACTGAACCTTAAAGATCTTATCAGTGAGTTTATTGACTTCCGCCATGAAGTAGTAGTAAGAAGAACACAGTTTGAATTAAAAGAAGCAGAAAAAAGAGCACATATATTAAAAGGTTACCTGATAGCCCTTGATCACCTGGATGAAGTGATTGCCTTAATCCGTGCATCTGCTACACCAGATGTGGCAAAAGATAACCTGGTAAATGCAGGATGGGGATTGGATGAGATACAGGCAAAAGCTATTCTGGAAATGCGTTTGCAACGCCTTACCGGAATGGAAAGAGATAAAATAGTAGCTGAGTATGATGAGTTGATGAAGTTAATCGCCAGCCTTAAAGAATTATTGGCTAACGAAGGAATGCGCTTTGATGTTATCAAAAAAGAACTGGTAGAAATAAAAGATAAGTTTGGTGATACAAGAAAAAGTGAGATTACTTACCTGGATGATGAAGTAAGAATAAAAGACCTGATTAAAGAAGAAGATGTGGTGATTACTATTTCACATCTTGGTTATATTAAAAGAACACCTGCAGACGAGTACCGTGCACAGCGCCGCGGCGGACGTGGGGTAATGGGAGGAAAAACAAGAGAAGAAGATTATATCGAACATCTTTTTGTAGCCTCCAGCCATCATACCATTCTTTTCTTTACCGAAAAAGGAAGAGTGTACTGGATGAATGTATATGAAATACCAGAAGGAGAGAAGACAGGTAAGGGCCGTGCTATACAAAACCTGATACAATTACCACCGGATGATAAGGTAAGAGCTATCCTTGATGTAAAAGATTTGAAAGACGAAGAGTTTGTAAAATCGCATAACATTGTTCTTTGTACCAAGAAAGGTATTATTAAGAAAACAGAGTTGGCTGATTTCAGCCGCCCACGCCAGACAGGTGTAAACGCAATCAATATTGTAGAAGGCGATGAACTGCTGGAAGCAAAGATGACCGATGGCAAATGTGAAATAATGATGGCAGTGAAAAGCGGAAGAGCTATCCGTTTTTCTGAAGAGAAAGTAAGGGCAACAGGCCGCGGTGCCATAGGTGTGGCAGGTATAGAAGTGGATGATGAGAAGGATGAAGTAATTGGTATGATTTGTGTAAATCCTGAAACCGATGCATCAAAAACCGTGATGGTGGTAAGTGAAAAAGGATATGGTAAAAGAACACCAACAGAAGAATACCGTTATACAAACCGTGGTGGTAAAGGTGTTAAAACAATTAACGTTACAGAAAAAACCGGATCATTAGTAGGATTATTGGCGGTAGAACCTACACAGGATATTATGATTACCTGCAAAAGCGGTGTAACTATCCGGATGCCGGTTAGCGGTATCAGCGAACAGGGAAGGGCTACACAGGGTGTAAAACTGATACGATTGGATGAAGGCGATGAGATAGCGGCTATTACACAGCTGGACGATCAACCGGAAATTGTTAATATTAACACAGAAAATGGTGAAACGCCTGCTGCAGACGATGCTAACGCAACGCCACCGGCAGAAAATTCATCAGATGATAGTAATCCTCAATAAACACCTTAATAAAAATTAACCTGATAAAAATGAAAAAAGCTTTTCTATTATTAACGACCAGCTTGGCTTTCTTTTTTGCAAATGCACAGAAACTCCAGGACATCAAAAATCTTGTGCTTTTCAGCAAGTATCAACAGGCAAGAACAGATCTTGACAAAATGATGGCTAATCCTAAGTTTTCTCCAAACGCAGAAGCATATATGATGAAAACCACTGTATATGCAGCATTGGCACTTATGGATGGTACAAAAGGAACACCCAATGCAGCACCCTTAACAGCAGAGGCGGAAGCAGCTTTTAATAAATATAAAGAACTGGATCCTTCGCTGAAACTGGTAACCGATCCTGTATATCAAAATGGTCCTATAAATCTTTATTCCGGGTTTTATTCGGAAGGTTATTCTGATTATGCTTCCAAGCCACCAAAATGGGAATCTGCTTTTGAAAAATTTAAAAAAGCAAAAGAACTATCAGATATCCTGATAAGCCAAAAGGCATTGCAAATGACACTTGATACCAATGTATTGATATTGGCAGGTGTATCAGCCGAAAACAGTAATAAAAAAGACGAAGCAGCAAAATATTACCAGGCTTTAGCTGATAAGAAAATAACCGGCGAGGGTTTTGAAAGTGTATATCGTTTCCTGGTTAGCTACAATTTTGGAAAGAAAAATATTGCTGCATTTGAAAAATATAAAGCACTGGGAGCAGAACTTTTTCCCAACAGCGAATATTTTAAATACGACAGGATAGACTTTGCTGTAGGATTGGAAACAACTTTCGAAGCAAAATATAAAGCACTGGAAGAAGTGCTTGCCAGCGACCCTAACAGTTTTAAAGCAAATGAAATACTGGGAGAAATTATTTACGACACCCTTGACTCAAGAGTAGAAGGAGCAGTATTACCAGCTAATGCAGATGAACTGGAGGCCAAAATGGTTACAGCATTCAATAAAGCCGCTGCTGCAAAAGCAGGATACGAAAACCCATACTTGTATATTGGCGACCATTTCATTAACAAAGCGGTAAAAGTAAATGATGAAAGAGAAGCCCATGCAAAAGCTACTAAAGAGCGGACAAAACCAAATACAATGGCTTCTAAGGAAGATGTAGCGAAAAGAGATGCGCTTGATAAAAAATACAGCGAAACATTAGAGATGGCAAGAGAGCCGTATGAAAAAGCTGCCGCTATTTTTGCCACAAAACCTAAAAGCGAAGATAAAAATCAGGCACTGCGTGATAAGCAACAGTATAAAAAAGCAGTAGGGTATCTTTCTGATATCTACGCCAACAAAAGAATAAATGCAAAAGGCAAACCTGCAGATATTGCTAAATACACAGCAGAAGAGAAGAAGTGGAATGATTTGTATGAGGCGATAAAGTAATTAGTTTTAAATCGTAATAGAGTTAATGAAAAAGCCACCACTGAGGTGGCTTTTTTTATAAAGCTATATCAGTAAGAAGAGAAAGATATTATAAGTCCAGGTTGCGTAGCCGTATCAACTTTTGCAATTCAAAAATATCCTTATTGCAATTATCGATTTCCTTTAAGTTTTTCTCAGCCAATCTTAATTGAAGTTCATCTAACCTGGCTGAAAGAAGTTCCATCAATTTTGAAGTATCTAAAATATGCAGGTCTTTAACTAACATTACGTAAAGAAGACACATACCAAGCCACGTATTGATGAGGGGAGAATATTCCCCGGTAATGTTACCTGGGAGAATATCAGTCCCGATAGGAGTTAACAATTTCCCTTCCTTTTTCAAGTATATCATTAAGGGTAGCATCCTCGGCTGCTGTATATTTCTCTACAAATGTTTCAGCAACTTCCTGCGTATCTTTTGAGTAGGATAGCAGGTAAATGGAGCAGATTTTTATTTCACCTTTTATAACAGGTGGAATCCTGATAGCATAATGTTTCTCTGTGTGTAGGTTGATTACAGTTACAACCGTAGGCATGGCAGTAAATTTTGGAATAGCAATATACCAAAAACCGCAACACGGCTCTAAGTAGTACTACACCGCCGTCAAGTTAGAAGCATAGCTTATTTTTCTTTGGTAGACTGAACCTGTGCGTCCATTTAACATAAAAACTATCTTATCGGATAAAATGCACGCCAATAGTAAATTCGTAGGTCTGGTTTTACGGCGATAAATAAGCATAGCAATTTTTAGCCAAGCATTTATCGCCGTAAAATCAGACCGGAGAATTACCTATGGCGCATTTTTTCGATAAGAGTATATTATGTATAAATGGGTGTGCCGTAGGGAGGGTGAGAAATTTTTATGTTTTTCTTTAAAAAATTTCTTCTGGGCGTTGGCAAGTCGAACAAGCCGTAGCGTAGGCAGGAGGGGGAAGAACAAAAAATATTTTTCATGGGTGTATTAAGTATGAGGCGAAGCCGAATTAAAAACGCCCGTAAGGTCTGACAAATAAGTGGTTACTACCTTTGTGGTAGAAATAACACAAAAAGAGTTGGATAGTAACTAAACAGATATTATTTTTATGGTGTTACCGTATTACGGTGAGCAATAAAAAACCTCTAGCTGTCACGAGCAAGAGGCGAAACCGAAAGGTTTACTTTGACAAAATGGAGAGGACGAGAATCGAACTCGTATGAACTACTTGACAGGCAGCCGCATTAGCCTTTATGCTACCTCCCCCGAACAATGTAATTACTTTAATAAAATGCCCCGATTTGGGGCATTTTGCATTGCTCTTAGCGAAAATATCGAAATATTCAAATATTTACAATTTTTCTTTGCCGAAACGGCTTTTTGTTGAAAATTACCAAATTTATTGGGTGTTTCTTAGATGAAACTAAAACTGGTCAATCCACTTTTTTACTCTTTCTCTATGTGTTTTGTATAAGAAAACTCCTGTAGAGTAGTAACCTATTGCAGCAAATAAATCTATGAAGTCGTTGTGCCATTTTTTAGGAGATTCAACTACAACTATGGGATACACAAGCCATACAATTGCTATAATTCCTCCAATGAAAACAATAGTGTAAACGAATGCTGTTTTGAGTTTTTCTTTCATACAAGTAAATTACTAATCTTTCACGTACGCAATAGGAGAGAATAAAACACGCCGTAAAAAGTTCTCACGCAGTGCAGCCAAGCCAAAATATTTTTTTTCTTCGTCCGACCGTGTACTGGATTGTGCGCCCATTTAACATAATATAAATTATAAGAAAAAAACTTAATTCTTAGGACTGCCCCTGTAAGATACGATTTTAACGTCCTTAAGATTTTGGCAGCGGTCTTATAAAATCGTATCTTACAGGGGCAAGGAAGTTTTTCTTATAATATACGTTATGTGTAAATAGAACCCACGCCAGCCAACAGCACTTCAACTATTCACTATGTACCCAAGATTCCATCTAAGAATAAGTGTTCCTTACGATTTTTACCAACCTGTATTAGAAAGAGTTTTATTTGATAATAAAACAAGTAAAGAAGAGGTCTTTTTATTTGAAGAAGATGGCTTCTGTTATTTAATAACAGATTTGGAATGGCTTCACATTGCTATGTTAAACAGTTTAAAAGAAAAGGGGTATTCTTTAACAGAGCAAGAAGCTATTGATTTTAGAAAACAACGTCCCATAAATAAAAGTTACGGCAACCTTAGCTTACTCTCCAACTTATACGACTTGTAAAACGCTCTCATTGTTTTGCAACAATTATTATATTTCTTCCATGTTGTAAAACTCCACACCCCACGCCCAGCGTGACTTCTATTGAACATAACGTAGTTAACATTATAGGAAATAAATTTACCTTTTTAAACCTAAAACAGACGCTTTAAACGCCCCAAAGTATTTTGTGTGGCTAAACAAACCAATCTCAGGCAACCTGTATAATATTGTAGAACTAAAGGCCATGATCAAATGAATCTCAGGGAAACGATACTCAAGGAACATTCCAAAGCAAATTGCAGTCGCATTGTGAATTGGGTTGGACAAAATCAATTACGATTCGATGAATTGTTTAATCTTTTTTTGAACGATGAATACCGCGTTGTACAACGGGCTGCGTGGCCGCTTAGTTATATTGTTATAGCACATCCGCAATTAATCCAAAAGCATTTCAAAAAGCTGATTAAATATCTTCACAAGCCCGGCATACACGATTCAGTAAAAAGAAATACCCTCCGGTTGCTCCAGGATATTCAGATACCCGAAAAATTTCATGGTGAAATAATGAATACCTGTTTCGATTATATTATCTCTCCCACCGAAAAAGCTGCAATTAAAGCATTTTCACTAACCGTATTACATAATCTTTCCAAACAATATCCTGATATAAAACAGGAATTAAAAACAATTATTGTGGATCGCTGGGATTTTGAAACGGCCGCTTTTCATTCACGTGCAAAGAAAATATTGAAGGCTATTGGGTAAATATTTTTGTTACCAGTTGCAGTACTACTATCATCGTCCCTTGCGCCTGCCCCCACAGAATTGTGTGGGGTCGCACACTTGAACGACATTAACACAGATGGGCAAATACGAATACCCTAAATAACATCTGAGTAGTCGTCATTGCGAGGCTGCGATAATGACTTTTACTTATTAAGAACAAAATGCCGCAGCCGAAGCAACCTAAGTCGAAGACCCTGCATTAGGTTGCTTCGCCCGCCGCAAGATTCAATAAAATCAAATAAACATCTGGCGGCCTCGCAATGACGAAGACTCTGCGAGGCCAATAGTGGTGAATAGCGAACAGAATCCAACTCATGACTTTCTCTCCGGCTTATTGAATTCTTTAAATATCAACCGCAGGTTCTGATCGTAAGTAATATAATTATACAACCAGTTGCTGAATACAAAAAACCTGTTTTTAACTCCCAGTATCAACATCAGGTGCAGCCCCATCCAAATCATCCAGGCCATAAAACCACCGAAGTGCAATTTTGGTTTAGGCATATCTACTACTGCAAGGTTTCTTCCTACAGTTGCCATAGAACCTTTGTCGTTGTATTCAAATTCATATTGTCTCGCAGGGTTTGATTTTTGCTCCATCAATTTCAAATTACCCGCCAGCAAATCTGCCTGCTGCATAGCTGCCGGTGCTACCTGTGGATGCCCGTTAGGATATTTCGGGGTTTCCATATAAGCTATGTCACCAATGGCATAAATGTTATTATGACCTTCTACTTTACAATGCCTGTCGGTTTTTATCCTGTTTCCTCTTGCAATTAAACTTTTATCAATTCCTTCAGGTACATTTCCTTTAATACCCGCAGCCCATATTACAGTACTGCTTTCAATCATTTTTCCGTCTTTTAATTTTACGGCTGCACCATCATATCCTTCCAGCAAAGTATTAGTAAGAACATTTACTCCTAAACGCTCCAGGTATTTTTGTGATTGGGCAGATGATTTTTCGCTCATGGCAGCCAATGTCTTTGCGGTGCCTTCCAGCAGGTAAATATTCATTTTCGAAAAATCCAGTTCAGGGTATTCTTTAGGGAACACATACTTTTTCATTTCGGCCAATGCACCAGCCAGCTCCACTCCTGTGGGCCCGCCACCTACCACTACTATATTCATCAATCTTTGCAACTCAACGGGATCAGTTATGGTCAATGCTTTTTCCAGGTTTTGCAATAAGCGGTAACGAAGTTGTAATGCTTCTACAGTTGATTTCATAGGAAAAGCATGATCGGCGATCTGTGTGTTGCCGAAAAAATTTGTATCTGCACCGGTAGCAATAACCAATGCATCGTAACTGATTTCTTCTGTATCAGTAATGATTTTATTTTCGGCAGGTACTACCTGCTGCAAATGCGCCAGTCTGATTTTTACATTCTTACTTTTTTGAAAAACTTTACGCAGCGGGAATGAAATATTACTCGCATCTAATCCCGCTGTAGCCACCTGGTAAAACAATGGCTGAAACTGGTGATAGTTAAAACGGTCAACCAATACTACTTCAAATCCGGGCTTATTATTCAGTTTGCGGGCCAGTCTGAGTCCTCCAAATCCTGCCCCGACTATTACGACTTTCATGTTGTGTATTTTTACAGTACAAATTTACTGTATTTTCAATAATTATTGAAAATAATGACAATTCTTTTTTACCTTTATATTGTCAAACCACCGTTATGGAAACAACTGACGTACAAGAAACCCGCCAAAAGGCCGCCCCGCTTAGGCCAGCTGCAAATACGAACTATAATAATATTAAAAAATATTACGATGTAGCCGGTCCGGATTACGAAGTATGGAGCCCCGATTTCAATATGCACTTTGGCTACTGCCGGAAATTTACCGACATATTTTCGCTGGAGAAAATGCTGGTAAATATGAGTGATGAAGTGCTGAAAGGATTAAAGATTGCTACAAACTCAGCAGCTCATATTGCAGACCTTGGTTGTGGCGTAGGCACAGTGGCCAGGTTTACAGCTAAAAAATATCTGCTGGCAAAAATTGATGCCGTTACTATTTCTGACTACCAGATCGAAAAAGGAAACGCATTGATTGCAAAAGATGGATTAGCGAAACAGGTTTTGATGGTAAAAGACAATTTTGAAAACCTGCATTTTGATAACAATACCTTTACCCATGCTTATGCATTGGAAAGTGCCTGCCATTCCCAGGGCAGCGGAAAAAATCTTTTTGTAAAAGAAATGGCAAGAGTATTAAAGAGTGGTGGTCGTTTTTGTATCGCAGATGGCTTTCTGAAACATGATAGAAAATTGCCCCGCCTGTTTTCTTATCTCTATAAAAAAATAATCAGCTACTGGGCTCTCCCCTGCTTTGGAAATATCAACGACTTTAAAGAACAACTGGAAAAAAATGGTTTGTGTGATATTGAAATTAAAGAAATCAGCCTGCAGATAGCTCCTTCCGTTTCTTATGTACCGTGGACCTGTATAAAATTTTTTGTAAAAGAAATATGGAAGAACAGGAGCTTACGTATGAAGAGAGAACGCTGGCACAATGTATATGCACCGGTTTTAGGAATGATACTGGGATTGTACAGGAAGCATTTTGGGTATTATATTATTAGTGGAAAGAAGTCAGGAGTCGTTAGTCGGGAGTCTTGAGTCATGCGTGTTGCAGTAAAAGCCATTACGTATTTAATGTGGCCGGGTTAATAATATTTTTTTCCCCGGAGCACACAGAGGAAATACAACACAAAGGGCACTAATTACTCAGTGCCCTTTGTGGTAAAATTATTTTGCCGAAGGCAACATCAATACAACATCCGCACTTTAATTGTTGCTTTTACTTCTTTCAACAACTCCAATGCCTGCGCCGATAACTTCTTATCTACATCCAGCACTACATATCCTATTTCTTCATTTGTTTTAAGGTACTGTCCTACTATATTAATATTGTTTTTGGAGAGCTGTGTGTTAATAGCAGACAATACGCCTGGCACATTATTATGAATATGAAGAATGCGGTGGCTGCCTTCCTGCGGCGGCAATGCGAGTGCAGGTACAGTATGGGAACCAAAAGTGATTCCTTTTTCGAGGTAGTTAAACAATTTCACACTTACATCTTCCCCAATATTCTGTTGCGCCTCTTCGGTACTTCCACCAATATGCGGGGTTAGAATTACATTGGGCAAATCCTGCAACGGTGTTTGAAAACGATCGCCATTCTTTTCGGGCTCCCAGGGAAATACATCAATAGCAGCACCGCCAATGGCTTCTTCCATTATTGCTTTACGCAACGCATCAAGATCTACCACTTCTCCCCTTGCATAGTTGATTAAGATGGCTCCCTTCTTAAAGTATTTGAGATTGGTTTTAGTAATCAGGTTTTTTGTCTGCGGAGTTTCAGGTACATGCAGTGTTACCACATCTGCTTTACTCAATACTTCTTTCAATGTTTTTCCATCAGATGCATTTCCCAATGGCAATTTTGTTTCCACATCATAGAAAATAACTTTCATTCCCAACGCTTCTGCCAGCACACTTACCTGCGATCCGATATTGCCATAGCCAATAATCCCCAATGTTTTTCCGCGAAGCTCAAAACTTCCTTTGGCATCTTTCATCCAGATACCTTCGTGTGCCGCTTTATTTTTATCGGGTATTCTACGTATAAGCATAATTGCTAATCCAATCACCAGCTCTGCAACTGATCTTGTATTGGAATATGGCGCATTAAAAACCACTACCCCACTTTTGGTAGCTGCTTTTAAATCTACCTGGTTTACACCAATACAAAAACATCCTATGGCCTGCAACTTCTTTGCTGCTGCCAGTATGCGGGGTGTTATCTGTGTTTTGGAGCGGATGCCAAGAATATGGACATCTTTAATTTCTTCCACCAGCTGATCTTCCGTCAATGCTTTGGTAATCTTATCTACTTTTACATAGCCCGATTGCTTAAAATTCTTAACTGCTGCATCACTGATATTCTCTAAAAATAAAATCCTTATTTTTTCTTTTGGATAACTCGTAGTTCCTGCTTTTGCCATGCTGCAAATATACTGCCTTGAACAAAGTCTACGTTAATTATAGAGAACAAAAAATCAAGACTAACAACTATTAGTATATTTGTATTGGCATGATTATTTCTAAACTATCAGCCATTTTTCGCTATTCACATTTAAAACTGTGTGGGGAAAACTAATACACTATACAGCAGAACCGCCTTCTATTTTTGTAACTAACCGAAAAGTAACCTGTTGAGAAACATATTAAGAATCTTATTGCCAGCCCTTTTCTTCTATGCCTGTGGTTCATCTGCGGGTGATAAAAAAGTGGTTGAAGACTCCCTTACCTATTATCCCCCTACTCCTGCACAACTTGATAAGCAGGAATTCAGAAATTATTACCGGCAGCTCAGTGCTTTTTTCGATAGCACCCTTTTAAAACAAGGTTTTAATGGCGGCATTCTCGTTGCTAAAAATGGCTCCGTTATTTATGAAAAATATGTTGGCAGTATCGACCTTCGGAAAAAAGACACCCTTACAGACAGTACTTCATTACACATAGCTTCTACCAGTAAAACATTTACATCTATCGCTGTCTTACGCCTTATAGATGAAAAAAAATTATCACTTAATGATACATTGGATAAATTCTTTCCCAATTTTCCTTATCCCGGCATTACAATAAAAATGTTGCTGTCACATCGCAGCGGTCTGCCCAATTATCTCTATTTTATTTCCAATAGCAAATGGGATAAAAAGAAATTTGCCACCAACGAGGATATGCTGAACATGATGTACACGGAGAAACCAAACAAGTCATTTAATCCCGACAAGCATTTCAGCTATTGCAATACCAACTATGTTTTGCTTGCGATGATTATTGAAAAGGTTACAGGTAAAACATTTCCGGAGTATATGCAGTACAAATATTTCGGTCCGCTGCAGATGAAACATACCTATGTTTTTACATTGAAAGACACCTTAACTTCCGTTCCTTCTTTTACCCCTAATGGTACTTATTGGGAGTTTGATTGTCTTGATGCTACATACGGCGATAAAAATATTTATACCACGCCGCAGGATTTATTGAAATGGGATCAGGCTTTATATACTGATCAGATCATCAGTAAAGCAACGATGGATTCTGCCTTTGCCCCCTATAGTTTTGAAAAACCGGGTACGCATAATTATGGGCTTGGCTGGCGTTTGCAATTATTGCCCAATGGTAAAAAAGTAGTTTATCATTTTGGAAAATGGCATGGCTTCAATGCTGCCTTTGCAAGATTGATTGATGAAAAAGCAACGATTATTATTTTGGGCAACAAGTTTAACCGCAATATTTACAACGCTGCACATTTATGTTACGATATTTTTGGCGACTACCAGCAGGGCAAAGTAACCAGCGATGATGAAGGAGAAAATGCACCGCCTTCAAAGAAAGAAACAAGTGCTGAACCAACAAAAAATAAAGTAAAAGCAAGGAAATAATTTTGTTACCAGCTATAGGATGAACAGGCCTCCCTGCCCTCCGAAGGAGGGTTCTTGTACTCCGATTATTTGAATAGTTATATCGCAAACACAGTCCGGGTCGTTTAATCAAATACTTTATCTGTGTCTATTTGTGTTCATCTGTGGCCAAACTGTATTTTTATTCTTTCTAGTTATTCGTGTGGTTTCGTGGCTATGTGTATTTAATCTGTGTTAATTTGTATTTCTTCATCTCATTTGTGCAATTCCTGTCCAAACTCCCTTTTCCTCAAACCAAAAAACTTTCTGAACTTTATAGCACAATGAAAATTCTTTCTGCGGAACAAATACGGCAGTGGGATCAATATACGATTGAGCAGGAACCTATCTCCTCCATCAATCTCATGGAACGGGCGACCCGCAAGTGTGTAGAATGGTTGATCGATCACTATCCTGATGCTCCTTCTTATGCTATTTTTTGTGGTAAAGGAAACAATGGTGGTGATGGCCTTGCTATAGCCCGTATGCTGTTGCTGGAAAATTATACCGTTACCATTTATATACTGGAGTTTGGCAATAAAGGAACCGATGATTTTCAAACAAACCTGGCAAGACTGCACCAGTTGCCAAAGGCAGCCATTCATTATATACAATCAAGTGAACATTTTCATGCGCTGTCTAAAGAACAGGTAATCCTTGATGCATTGTTTGGCTCCGGCCTTAATCGTATTCCGGAAGGTGTAACCGTACAGTTAATAGAACATATCAATAGTTCCGGCTGCGAAATTATTGCGATTGACATACCGAGCGGAGTATTTACAGATAGCTCTTCCAAAAATAATTCAACAATACAGGCTACACATACATTAAGTTTTCAATGTTTCAAACCTGCTCTTCTTATTCCCGAGAATGGAAATAGTATTGGTGAGTTGCATATACTTGATATTGGTTTACACCCCGGGTTTTATCAGCCTCTTTTTACAAAGTTCGAATTAACAGATGCTGACATTATTCATGCTGTTTATAAACCAAGAAAACAATTTGCTCATAAGGGGAATTTCGGACATGCATTAATAGTTGCAGGTAGTTATGGAAAAATGGGTGCTGCAGTTTTATCGGCTAAAGCCTGCCTTAGAAGTGGCGTTGGATTGCTGAGCTGTCATATTCCGGTATGTGGTTATAGTATTTTACAATCTGCCGTACCAGAAGCAATGGCAGTGGTGGATGAGCATATTCAAATCAATACAAAAGTTGAAGAAGACTTATCAAAATATAAATCGATTGGTATCGGTCCGGGGCTTGGTACTTCATCCCCTGCCGCACAAATGCTGAAAGAAGTATTGGAGAGCTATAAAAATCCAATGGTGATTGATGCAGATGCGTTGAATATAATTGCAGCACACAAAGATTTACAATTATCGATTCCTGCTGGTTCTATTCTTACGCCACATCCCAAGGAGTTTGAAAGATTGTTTGGAGCAACAGAAAACGATTTTGAAAAAATAGAGCTGGCGATTACAAAAGCAAAATTTCTCAACTGCATTATTGTGTTGAAAGGGCATCATACATTTATCGCCACTCCGGGCGGACTTGGTTATTTTAATGCTACAGGTAATGCCGGCATGGCCACCGGTGGCAGCGGCGATGTGCTCACTGGTATTTTAACCGGCTTACTGGCGCAAGGTTACAGTTCTGTAGAAACTGCCATTCTTGGTGTTTATCTGCATGGGTTAGCGGGTGATTTTGCAGCCAAAGAGTTTTCAATGGAAGCAATGACAGCGGGTGATATTATTGAGAACATGGGAAAGGCTTTTCTGCTTATTCAACAATAAAAGAAAAACAAGGGTTACATTTTATGTAATTTGGTATAAATCGTATCTCCTTTACCACAATCCTGTTTATGAAAAAAACAATTCCCTGCCTTGTCCTTCTTACCGCCATCATTATTGCCTGTAATACCGGAAAAAACAAAAGCCTTCTCTCAAAACCTGATGAGCTTGTTGCTGAGGAATATGTAATCAATATTGATAAGGACACCACCCTGCAAACAAAGAATGGTGCCTTGCTTAAAATACCAAAAGGATCATTAGCTACCGATAATGGCAATACAGTTGTACTTGAGATAAAGGAAGCCTACACTATGGAGCAGATGATACTGGCAGGATTAACCACACAATCCAACGGCCAGCCACTTTCCAGTGGAGGAATGATTTATATAAATGCCAAGGCGGGGCAGAATGTAACGATTAAGCAAGCGATAAAAATTTCTACTCCTGCCAACTATCTGAACCCCGATATGCAATTGTTTAAAGGAGAAAAAGATGATAAAGGGAATATTAACTGGAACAATCCAACTCCTTTACCAGAAAATAAAGAGTTAACAGAAATTGAAGAAGGGCAGCGGTTATTTCTCAGTCAATGTGCAAGTTGCCATAGAGTTGATGCCGATGGGACAGGTCCAGCTCTTGCTCATTTTTTAAAAAGGTTTTCCGGAGATAAATTACTGGCAAGAGGACATACTTTACACCTTAGTTATCAATTTCTAGGGGAAAATTATTCAGCAAATTCAGAATATAAAGACACGGTTAGTGATTATCTAGGAAATCTTAGTCCTGAATTGCGCTCCAATCAGCAATTATATTTCTGTAATCTTCAGCGTATGTTTGGTTCACTGGGTACTGCTCATTCTAATTTAACCGAAGACAATATTAATAACATTTATAAGTATATACAAAACGAAAGTGATAAGAGAAACCTTCCCCTACCATCCATTGCATATCTTGATAATTGTATAGACAGTTGTATGGAATATAATAAGGTGGTGGGCAAACTGATAGAAGAGAAACATAGAATAACCAAAAGAAAAGATACCCTCATACAAGATAATGGAAAGATGGTTAAGGAAAAAGGGGAAATAACCCGTGGCACCGGTGATATACCCGGTCCGGATAATAAAGTAACTCCTAAAACCTACAATTCCGTTTACTATGAATTTACTATAGAAACCTTTGGCTGGTTCAATATTGATGTTCTGGTAAAAGGAATGAATGGTGTAAAAGAAAGTGAGTTATTTGTAAGAATAGTTGGCGAGTACAGGGAAAAAGTGCAGGTGTATCTTATTATACCTTCTGTAAAAGTGTATGTGCAGGGTGGCCCGGCAGAAAGAAATGCGGAAGAATTTGCTTTCCAGCTAAAAAATGGTAAAATTGATTTACCACAGGATTCCAAAGCATATATACTAGCCGTTACAGAAACATCTTCTTCTATTGCTTATGTACTAAAAGAATTTACTACCAGTACACGCCAGGAAATTGAAGTCGCTTTAAAGGAAACAAATAAAGCAGAGTTTAATGCAGCCATCAGTTTAATTGGTGGTGAAGGTTTAAAAATTGATGTGAAGGATACAAAAAATGCGGATCAAATCCGAAAAGTAAGTACAGATTTGAAGGTAATCGAACAAGAGTTGAAGAAAGCAGATAATCTGAAACCAAAGAATTGTGATTGTGATTGTGGCCCCCAGTGGGATGCAGTTAAAGCAGTGGCGGGAGCTGAGGGATATGATGTTAATTCAGCAGATATTATCACAAACTATTCAAAGGAGCTCAGGAAAGAATTGTAAAATTTGTACGGATTGTATTTAATGAGCAATGATATGCAGCTGAAGTATGCGACCCCGCACACTTCTGTGGGGCAGGTGAAAGGGACGATACCCAAAGAACCTGACGCTATTAGCCCCAAAATTTCCCTCCAAAATTGCCCCAAAAGCCTGTAAATAAAGGGTCTTCCGAGGTTTGGGGTATTCCAACCCTTCCCCTATCTTTGCCGCCCGGCGAAATGGCCGTTTTTCATTAAATCTTGATTAAGAATCAACTCGTATGGACAAATTGATTTATCTCGTTCCCGTTATGGGCCTTATAGGTCTCATTTACACACTTATTAAATTCAACTGGGTTTCCAAACAAGATGCCGGTACCGACCGCATGAAGGAAATCAGCAAATACATTGCTGAAGGTGCAATGGCCTTCCTGAAAGCTGAATGGAAAATATTGGGCTATTTCGTAACCATTGTCGGCATTTTGCTGGCAGTGATGGCTACTACTAATTCTCACTCTCACTGGTCAATTGCTATTGCATTTGTATTTGGTGCTGTATTGAGTGCTTTGGCCGGTTATATCGGAATGAAAGCCGCTACCAAAGCCAATGTACGCACAGCACAGGCTGCCCGTACCAGTTTAAGCAAAGCCTTGAATGTATCATTCACCGGCGGTGCGGTAATGGGTGTTGGTGTTGCTGGTTTGGCAGTAATGGGTCTTGGTGGTCTGTATATAGTATTAAAACAAATTTTTGCACCAGGAGCTTCAGTGAATTCTGAAGAAATGATCAGAACCATTGAAGTATTGACTGGTTTTTCATTAGGTGCTGAATCAATAGCCTTGTTTGCCCGTGTGGGTGGCGGTATTTATACCAAAGCTGCCGACGTAGGTGCCGACCTGGTAGGTAAAGTAGAAGCAGGTATTCCTGAAGATGATCCACGTAACCCGGCAACTATTGCGGATAACGTTGGTGATAACGTAGGTGACGTAGCTGGTATGGGTGCCGATTTATTTGGTTCTTATGTAGCTACTGTTCTTGCAACAATTGTATTGGGACAACAAACAACTTTAATCAGCGATGATGATGTGTTGGGCGGCTTCGCTCCTGTTGTATTACCAATGCTGATAGCTGGTATTGGAATTTTATTTTCTATTGTTGGTACTTTGTTCGTTCGCATCAGCGAATCTGCAGGCATCAGCACACATACTGTACAAAAAGCATTGAACATGGGTAACTGGGGTTCTATGATACTTACTGCATTAGCAGCAGGTGGATTAGTGTACTGGTTAATGCCTGAAGCAATGGAACTGCGTGGTGTAATGTTTACCAAATGGGGTGTGCTTGGTGCTATCGCTGTTGGTTTAGCAGTGGGTGCATTAATGAGTATCATCACTGAGTATTATACTGCCATGGGCAAGCGTCCGGTAAACTCTATTATTAAACAATCTTCTACCGGTCATGCTACCAACGTAATTGGTGGTTTGGCAATCGGTATGGAATCTACTTTCCTTCCGATATTAGTATTGGCTGGTGGTATCTGGGGTTCATACGAGTGTGCAGGTTTATATGGTGTGGCTATCGCAGCTGCAGGTATGATGGCAACAACGGCTATGCAATTAGCAATCGATGCTTTCGGTCCTATTGCAGATAACGCTGGTGGTATTGCAGAAATGAGTGAGCTCCCAAGTGATGTTCGTGAAAAAACAGATGTACTGGATGCTGTAGGTAACACTACTGCTGCATCAGGAAAAGGTTTTGCCATTGCTTCTGCTGCATTAACAGCGTTGGCATTGTTTGCCGCTTTCGTAGGTGTGGCTGGCATTACCGGTATCGATATTTATAAAGCAAATGTATTGGCCTGCTTATTTGTAGGTGCAATGGTTCCTTTTATATTCTCTTCATTATGTATCCGTGCGGTAGGTGAAGCGGCAATGGCAATGGTAGAAGAAGTTCGCCGCCAGTTCCGTACTATCCCGGGCATTATGGAAGGTACAGGCAAACCAGAATATGATAAATGTGTGGCCATCTCTACACAAGCTTCTATCAAAAAAATGATGTTGCCGGGTGCTATCGCAATCATCTCTCCATTGATTATTGGTTTTATGCCGGGTCTTGGTGCAGAAGCATTAGGTGGTTTTCTTGCCGGTGCTACCGTTAGTGGTGTATTGATGGGTATGTTCCAGAACAATGCCGGTGGTGCATGGGACAATGCAAAAAAATCTTTCGAGAAAGGTGTTGAGATAAACGGAGAAATGTTCTACAAAAAATCTGAACCACACAAAGCATCTGTAACGGGTGATACAGTGGGTGATCCTTTTAAAGATACCTCTGGTCCATCAATGAATATTTTAATTAAATTGATGTCGATTGTATCTTTGGTTATAGCACCTAGTTTGGCGCAGATAGCTGCTAAAAAACATCCGGTTGAACCAACCCCGGTTGTAGCTCCTGCTCCGCAACAGCCGATGCCATCGAGTAAAATACAAAATGTAACTGAACCAATCGCTATGTCAGCAGCGAACACCGTTCATTACTATTTATAAAGACCTTAATCAGAACCATTCATAAGTCCCGCTGTTTCCACAGGGGGGCTTACTGTTTTTAGGGGCTAAGAGTTTAAAAGAGAAAAGGATTAATGAGAAGATATCCTAAATAAGAAAGGAGAAAAAGAGTTGCGTAAACAACTCCTTTTCTCCTTTTTCTCTTTTAAACTCTTAGCTCTGTATTCTTTATTTTGGAACAAACTGCAGTACTAGTATCAGCTTCGTTGCGTCGCACACTTGTACGACATTAACACAGATGGGCATTTTGCAATACTCCGATTATTTTCAAATTTCATTTATGCATTTTATTGAACCGCCTTCGGGGTTCTAATACACTTTTACTACGTCTACCATGGGTTTCACCCATGGCTATTCAAATTGAACCCCTTCGGGGTTCGTAATACATCACGCCCAACTCGAAACTCATAACTCTAAACTCGTAACTAAATACAAGCATCCCTCAGCATCTTCATATACACCAGCCCCTTCTCTCTTGCAAAATTGATATTACGTTCAGGAATGTTTTCAGGTGAAGTATAATGCTCCAAAGCTTTGTCAATACTTTCTTCTCTTAATAAATGCAGCATGGGGTAAACAGAACGGTTGGTATAGTTAGCGGCATCGGTAGCAGATGAGCCAGCAAATAAATAATCAGGATGAAAACTGGCAAGTTGATAAATTCCTTCGTAGCCATTTTTCTTTAAGAGTGTTTCTGCTTTGTCAACCAAATCGAGATACTTTTTAAAATCGGCAAATGAATCAGGGAAGATGAGGAAACTTGTTTCTATCTCTTCCATATCATCCAGCCGTTGTACTTCCAGCATTAAGGAAGTAAGGCATTGTGCCATATCGCTGCTGCTTTGCACCTGGTAATGTACGGCCTGTTGTTTTATCACACGGCTTGCAAAGGGACAGAAATTACATCCTACTACTACATCGTTAATCCATTTTTTGGTTTGTTCTATGGCGAGTTCGGGGGTGATCATTTGCTTATAATAATTCAATTGAGTTTGATAGTTAACTGCTTTATACTCTATTTATAATTTGCCAGACACTATCTGAAATATTAAACATTATAGATGCTTGACCCTTTCTGTCCCAGTATCAAAATGCTTATCAATATATTTTTTTGAATTGAGTTTACTTGTTCTCATTAGAGAAAAAACCTCTGTTTTATCCTCGATTTCACCATTATAAAGTTTGAACACATTAACGTATCCTAAATACTTAAATCCAGATGCTTCATCAGCATAAACTAGAGCTTCTTCTTCGGCTTTCTGTATTGCATCATCAAATGATCTGGCTTTTAATACGATTATTCTTTCTTCATAGAGTTTTTGAGATTTATTTTTACCAGGCGAATCCGTATTAACTAAATAAATAGTCTTTGCTCCATACCATTCTTTTCTTTTCATAATATACTTTGATGAATATATTTCGAATAATATTTAAATATACAACACCCGAATTTAGTTCTTCAACATCAATAGTGAAACTTGGTATATGCCCATCCGTGTTACTGCAGCTGAAGTGTGCGACGCCCCGATATTCATCGTGATTACGCTTCGCTTCACAAGGGACGATGATACGTGTCCCCACAGAATTGTGGGGAGTAGCAATACAGCCCGTAACCAAATATCCATTCCCATTAATCCTTTCCTGTAACCTTTCCTCCTCTTCATCCGTCACACCCCTATCTATGTTAAGAAAAAATAAAAAATTTGCTTTATTTTTGGTCATACGAAAATAGTCGTATATTCGGGCAATAAATCTAAGAATATGTCAACACCCAAATTGATTAAACCCACCGAAAGCGAACTGGAAATACTGCAGATCCTGTGGACGAAAGGTATTGCAACGGTACGGGAAGTGCATGAGGAACTCGGGCAGACAAAAGACGTTGGCTATACAACTACCCTGAAACTGATGCAGATTATGAACGAAAAAGGTATTGTGAAAAGAGATGACTCTATGCGTACCCACGTGTACCAGGCAGCTGTGAACAAGGAAAAAACCCAGAAGCATTTACTTAGCAAAATAATTGACAACTTGTTTGGCGGCTCTCCTACCCAACTGGTAATACAGGCACTGGGCGATGATAACCACAAAGCAAGTCCCGAGGAATTGGAAAAGATTCAGGCGCTACTGAATAGCCTTAAAAAGCAATAAACCATGACCGGCCATACTAACTTTTTACAATCGTTGGGCTGGGCTGTGCTCAACAGCCTGTGGCAACTGGCGTTGCTATGGGTAGCCTATCAATTTATTACTGCTGTTTTTAAATCAGCAAAATCTTCCGTAAAAAGTTCCCTGGCATCCGGCCTGCTAATTGGCGGTTTTGCCTGGTTTGTATATACCTTCTTTACTGCCTATACCAATTCCACAACAGATGGAACTGTTAGGGAAAGTGCCCTTATTGCTACAGAAGATGGTTCGCAGCTGAATGACTGGCTGAAAAAAATTCTTCCGATAGCTTCTATTGTTTACCTGGTTTTATTGTCCATGCCATTGATGCGTTTTATCCGTAACTATCGCTATGTGCAAATTATCCGCAGGTATGGCTTAACTAAGATGAGTGCCGACTGGAGAGTGTTTGTTGCTAATATTTCCAGCCGCATGGGTATTAAAAAACCTGTTACTATCTGGATTTCAGAATTAGTTTCTTCTCCTGTTACCATCGGATTTTTAAAACCGGTTATTTTAATTCCGCTGGCTGCTATTAATAATCTTACTCCCCAGCAACTGGAATCGGTGCTGCTGCATGAGCTATCGCATATTAAGAGATACGATTACCTCATCAACCTTGTTATCAATTTCATCAGGACAATCTTCTACTTTAATCCATTTGCAAAAGCATTTGTAAAGATTGTAGAACAGGAAAGAGAAAAAACCTGCGATGAAATGGTATTACAGTTTCAGTACGACTCGCATGAATATGCTACTGCCCTGCTGATGCTTGAAAAAGCTAATCACCAGGTACAGCCTTTTATTATTGGAGCTGTTGGTAACAACGATTTGCTGCACCGTGTAGAAACCATCATGGGTGTAAAAAAGAAACAGGCATTTTCTTATAACAAATTAGCTGGCCTTATTGCAGGATTGCTTTTAATTGTGGGATTGAATTTTCTGTTATCAGGCAACAAACAAAATGCTGCAAACAAAATTACTTCTATTGCCCTGCTTGAGTTACCTGCATCAACTATAAGTGCTACAGACCCGGTTATCCCCGCTTCCAATGTAGAAGATGTGGATGCTGCTATTATTAATGAACACCTGGCAAGTATAGAAAATAAAGTGGCAAAACTGCACGCAGAAAAAGCAGTAACCGAAAAAGAAAACGCTGAGATAAAAATTAACCCCGAAGTAATGGCCTCTTTTGCCAACTTCGAAATGCCAGAACCACCTACTGAACTGAAAAAATACCAGGAAGAACAGGTAAGAGAAGCATTGGAAGCTTCTAAGAAAGTATTGACAAGCCAGCAATGGAAAGAGGTTGAAAAAAATATTGCTGAAGTGTTTACACAAAAAGAAAAAGAAGCATTGAAAGCTACTTACCAGAAAGAGATAAGCAAAATGGACTGGAAGCAGTGGGAAAACAAACTTCGTGTAGCGTATGATAAAGTAGATTGGGAAAAAGTGAACACTCAATTAGCCTATGCTGTAAACCAGGTACGGTACGATAGTTTGCAGGTGGTATATAACAAAGCCCTCAGCACATTGGATTATGTACAAAAGGAACTTACTCTTAATAATGTACAAAGCATTCCCGATACAGATATTACCCTGAAAGAAGTAGAACAGAAAAAGAGGGAAACACAGCGGGCTTTAAATACCATCAGGGGTATAAGGACTAAGAAGATTGTTAGTCTGTAATAAAGCCTCCCTGCCCTCCGAAGGAGGGTTCTTGTACTCCGATTATTTAACCAGGCATTACTCCACATAAGAGTGGATTTCATTTAGTATCCATACATTTTGTTTACCACCGATGTTAAGAGGATGAGCATCCTTCAGACTACCCAAATAGATCGATACACTTATTCTCTACAAAAAAATCAGGCTAAAGCCAATACGCACCTGTACTTCTTTATTCCCCGCCCTGAAGGGCGGGGCAATTGAAAAATCCTCTAATTTGATTAGTAGAAACTAATTGCAAATATTCTTCTATCAAAGGCCGTATCAATTGCCACGGTCTTCAGACCTGGATAGCATCAATTGCCACTATCTTCAGACCTGGATAGTGTCCATTGCCACGGTCTTCAGACCGTGGGTAGCGAAGAATAAGTGTATTGGCTTTAGCCAAACTAGTCTCGGATAAGTTGGTGGACCTCGCAAAATGTTCATTCTCCGAATAAGCCGGGATAGACGCAACCACAGCTGATATCGTGTCCCCACAGAAGTGTGGGGAGTAGTAATGTAGCTGACTAAACAAAAAACTTAGAAGAAAATTGTATCCTGCTTTTATTAATAACAACGTGGACATTTCTCACTGTACTTATTGCCTAACATGAACCCAAACACCAGTTCATGCGTACCCCGGTTAAAAGCATTTAATGCTGAGTTGGCATTGGTACGATCGTAAGCGTAACTGATATTGAAAGTATTTTTTACATTCATACCAAGCATGCCTGCATAACCATCCTGGTAGCGGTAAGTACCCCCTACCCAGAATAAATCCTGGTATTGTAATTTAATATTTGCTTCGGGTTGAAACTCACGGATGGAACTTCCTTTAATATACTTTACCATTAAGGAAGGGATAGCATTTACATTTTCTGATAAAAGAAAACGATAACCCGCTGTTAAGAATATGTGCGGTACAAATTTTCCTTTATTGAGTATAGCAGGATTGTCGTCTACAAAACTTAATGTTTGTGGTATAATCTGCTGTGCAGAAAAACCAACAAAATAATCACGGGAATACAACCATAGCCCCACTCCCATAGTTGGTCTTGTCTTGGTTAGTTCTCCGGTAAAGGCAGAGCCTGTGGCAGGATCAGAAGGATCGCCTGCGCCATCATAATCTTGTTTGCTTTTATCGATACTAACTTTTGTAATACCTGCAGAAAAACCACCTGCAAGGTTGGTAGTGGCATTCAATCCAAGATGATAAGCATAAGTAGCAGAGGCTGTAAGAAAACGGAAACTTCCTGTCTGATCATTAATAACAGTAAGACCAGCTCCATGGTGAGGTGCTGCCGCTGTATAATTTCTCCAGTACGCCTGTCCCCTTGGATTTTCACCCGGAACTGCAAAGGAAGTGGCTGATGTAGCATAGTCATCACCCTTACCGAAAGGTGCCTGTATGGTAATGTAAGTAGTTTTGGGTGCACCATTAATACCAACCCACTGATCCCGTACACCTACTTTTAAATCGGTATAATTATCAATACCGGCAAGTGCCGGATTAACCAGGAAGGGATTGATAACATATTGCGTATAATGTGGTCGCTGCTGAGCGAAAACAAGAAGTCCCGCACAAAGCATCACTCCACAGATAATAAGTTTTTTCATCTTCTGCTCATTTTCGTTTTTATCTTATTACATCAACGTAACCTGCCATTTTTTGACGACCATTTTTCGGGTCTACTACAAAGTAATATGTTCCTACCGGTACATCTTTACCATTAGCTTTTCCATCCCACTCTCTTGCATAGCCAGTTGAATGGAATACCAATTGGCCATACCTGTTATAAATATCTATAGTAGCACCCGGATAAGTATCAATATAAGGTAGTTTCCAGGTGTCATGAATGCCATCGCCGTTTGGACTGAAGATATTTGGAACAATTGGTTTCTTAAGCACTTTTACAAATACATCATCACTATCGGTACAGCCTTTATCAGAAGTAACGGTTAAGATATAAGTTATATCATCTTTTGGCGCAGATACAGCAAAGGCAATTGTAGGATCAGTAAGACCAGTAACAGGACTCCACGAATAGGTAACAGGAATGCTGCTTGCATTAAGTGCAGGGCTTAAAGTAACCTGCCCTCCTTCTAATACAAATTTATCAGGCCCTGCATTAATGGAAGGCACAGGATAAACTTCAATGATATTTTCTACATAATTGCTGCAACCATTGCTTGCAGAATATGTATACCGTATTGTATGTGCACCACTGCCAGCGGAAGCAGGATTAAATAAACCTGTTGGAGAAATTCCTGTGCCGGTAAATATACCTATGCCCGGTAATGTATTCAGTAACTGCGCCTGTGTTACCTGGAATGCAGGAACATCTGCACATATACCTGCTACATTATCAAATTGCAACATTGGGGTAGCTAACAATGTAATATCCCTTGAGAAAGAACTTACACAACTGGTACCGGAATAGGTTACATACCGTATTCTGAATTGTCTTGTAGCCGGACTTCCAAATTCAGGATATAAATGAGTATATAATTTACCCGCAGAAGGACTATTATCAGTTTCGCTTAATGTAGGATTGTTAAGGTAATCCCAGAAGATTTCAACTTTAGTCAACGCTCCATAACTAATTGTAGTAGCATCTTTAATATCAACAGGTTTATTTGCACAAACGGATCCGATATTCTCGATTGTAAAATTGGAGTTCGGTAATCCATTAACATCAAATGTGCGGAACGTGGTATCCTTACAACCTGTATTGCTTGTAACAATCAATCTTACTGTATAAGGTCCTGCTACAGTAAAGTGGTGGGTTGGTTCCCGCAAAGTAGATGTATTGGGATTAGCCCCTGTTGCATTTGGATCATTAAACAACCAATCCCATGCTACAATAGTTCCGGGAGTAATACTGCTACTTTCAGTAAACTTAGCAGCTACATCGGCCACACAAGCTAATGGAGGGGTAAAGGCTGCCGTTGGGTTTATGTTTACAATAATGTTCTTTGTTGTGGTTACACTTTCGCATCCCTTATCAGTAGTAACGGTAAGCTTTACATCATAAGGTTGTGCATTAGCATACGTATGTGTTACATTCGGACTGGCAGGAGCATTGATTGTAACCAGTGGCGAACCATCACCGAAATCCCAAACCCAGGTAACAATCGTACCCGCATTAGGTACAGATGCATCATTGAATTTTATTGATCTTGACTGACAGTTAGGTGCTGATGGATTAAAATCAGCTACAGGTAAGGGATTTACTTTGGTAACAACAGAACCTGTTTGTGGTTGACTGCATGAACCAGCTTCCTGAACACTTACCAATGTGTAGGTATAAGTAGTAGCTGTGTTCGTAGGAACTGCAACTGTAACAGAGTTACTTGATGCGGCACTTGTTACCGTTAATACAGGTCCTCCATTTATTCTATAACTAAATGTATACGGCGCAGTTCCATTAGAGCCGGTAAACAATATATCGTGTGTTAATGCATTTAAGCAAACCTCTGCCGAACCAATAATAGTTGCAGTGGGCAATTGCTTTACAATTACAGTAGCAGAACCAGTGATGTTCTGGGTGCAACCATTCGTGCTACTTTCTGCAACACTTTCTAAAGTATAAACAAATGTGTTAGCTACATTCGTTGGTACAGCAACAGTAACAGTATTGCTTGCAACAGCAGTAGTGGCAGTAAGTAAAGGGCCTCCATTAATTCTATACTTAAAAATATAAGGTGCAGTTCCGCTTGTTCCTGTAAAAGTGATGTTCGGAGATGCACTATTTATACAAACTGAAGTTGTACCTGTAATTGTACCACCGGGTAATGGTCTTATCACAACATTTACAAAACCAGTCTGTGCCTGGTTACACGCGGCAGTACTTCCTTCCGCCACATTTACCAATGCATACCGGAATGTACCTGCTGTACCTGCCGGAGCTGTTATAGTTCTTGAATTGCCGGTAACAGTAGTTACAGGAGGTTGAACAATTGCTCCGGTACCATCATCAATAGAATAAGTAAATGTATAAGGAGCAGCACCTCCTGCACCGGTAAAAGTAATAGATGGGCCTGTACCATTCTGACAAGCAGATGCAGCACCCGTTATACTTATTGAAGCAGTAGGTAACGATCTTACATTAACGGTTTGCTGTGCGAATTTGGTAACCGTAACACAACCCGCAGCAGACTTTACATTCAACTTGACAATGTATGAACCTGGTGCTGCATAAGTATGAGATATATTAGGATTGCCCGGAGAAACTATTGTTACCGGTGGAGTAAGGTCACCGAAATCCCATGTCCATTCTGTTACTGTACTTCCGGGAGCTGTACTTGTTTCAGCAAAAACGGAAGGTGAACCCAAACATACATCAGCAGCTGTTGTGAAAGCTGCCTGTGGTTCTGCATATACTGTACTTAATGTTTGTGTTTTTGTATCGGTACAGCCATTGGTATTTGTAACAGTAAGCCCAACAGAGAAAGGCCCTGTTGTTGAATAGTTATGCGTAACATTCGGGCTGGCAGGTGCTGTAATTGTTACCGCAGGGGATGCATCTCCAAAATTCCAGACCCAAGTGCTGATACTTCCTGAGCCGGGAGTTGATCCATCAGTAAATTGGGCAGTTCCTGTAGGTAAGCATACTCCGGGTAAATTAAAATTAACTACGGGTTTGGCATTAATTGTAACCGGCGTAGGGTAAGTAAATACAGTACTGGCGCAACCAGAAGGACTTGTTACTTTAAGCGTAACAGTATAGTTGCCCGGGTTTGCATATACATGTGTTGGATTTGAAAGATTAGATGTAGTAGCATCGCCAAAGTCCCACAAATAAGTATAGGTACCAGTTGGCAACGCCGGAGTTGATAAATCGGTAAAATTGATAGTGCTGCCGGGGCAATAGGTTCCTGCAATACTGAAATTGGCTGTTGGTGGAGGATCTAGTATTATTGTTTTTCTTGCCGTATCAGCAATACAACCTATATCATTAATGTAAGTGTATTTTATGTTATAAGAACCAGGCAATGGATATAAATGACCTGGGGGAACAGCAACTGTGCTTGTTGTTAAGTCCCCAAAATTCCAATAGCGAGACGTTATTGGCAAGGAGCTGGTGTTATTTTCTGTAAACAATACAGGCTTACTAACACACCCATCAGTGGCAACATTAAAATCTGCAACTGGTGTATTAAATACCTCCAAAGTGTATTCAAACTCCTTCGTGCTACCACATCCATCAGGAGTTGGGTTTCCGGCAATTACTTTTATAGGGTAAGTACCTGGAGTGCTTAAAGTATATGAAGAAGGTATTTTGTATGGATAGAGCGTTACACCGCCGACTACTACCGGAGGTAAAGCAAAAAGACTAGGATCCGGCATATTAAATGTTGGAAACAGGCCTCCAAAGTCCCATACTATACTGGTAGGCTGAAAAGGATAAGTCATAGAAAAATAAAACGGAGCATCCTTACATACTTTAGTTCCCCTTACCGATCCTCCGGGGTTCTCTGACATTATAAATGTTGTATTATCTATAATATTTGTACCTGCATTATAACCATATGATTCAGCCGGTCCATAACCATAAGCAATTGCATTAAAACCAGAATCTGACTGAATGATGTGCGATAAGCCGGTTCCCCCGCCTGTGCCACCAGTAACACTGGAGACATTAAGTCTGATATAAGAATAAGCAGGATCCTGGGGATGGGTAATAAAACTACCAAACGGAACAGTAGCACCATCCAATCTGAACGAACTGATTGCTGTTCCACCATTTGGGATAATGGCGTTAATATAATGCTTCGATGTTGTAATACTGAATTGAGCACTTGCATTCCATAAAACCTTATTTATACTTTGCTCAACAGGACTGAGATATATAACTTCTGGATCACCGTCACCGGCTACAGTTCCGCATCCGGAGTTGGCCTGAGAAGGAAAATACTGAGCCACTGTAATTGGTTTATCTGCCTCAATTAATTGTGGTACTGAAGTAGCATTGATTTGGTAATAAAAATTTCCTGTTAAAGGCAAAGCTGTAACCGCACCATTTATTCTAACAACAGTTGTTGGATCCGATACACAAACTCTATAAAAAGTATTGGTAGATGGTGAGTTTGTGTTACCGTTAATAGTGGAATAACTAACTATTGGTGTTGTAAGATATTTTTTTCCCCAGGCAGCCTTAGGCATACATTGCGACATATAATTATCAGAAGAAGGTGTTGTGCCATTACAAGAAATTGCAATTCTACCGCTTCCTGAAAACACACTTATTTTTTTGCATCCACCACCAGCAGTGCTTATGCTTTGAATTTTTGAGCCTGTAAGATCAGATCCCGATGAACCAGAATAATCTCCCATAACATTATAAACCTGACCTTGGGTAAGTGTAACTGCAAATGTTACTCCGGCTGGATGGTTAATAGCGCTTTGGCTTGGTGTAATTTCAACAGTAGTAGTGCCAGGATCAGTTGCAATAACATAAAACCAGCAATTTGAGTTTCCTGAATTAGAAATATTGGTATAATTAACTGAATAATATTCTTTGCCCAATGTGTTTGTAGGATATAAAATAGTAGCTCCGGAAACACTTGAATTATATATATGTGCATAGGCTACTATCGGCCTATCACTGGTTATATGAATTCCCTTATCTTCCGGAGCCGTGGATGCTCCGGTCAATCTAACATCCTGAGCACCTGATTTTGGAATGATATTACTGGAAATTACGGTATTGGCTGGAACATTATATACTGTTGGTAAACCACCTGGAACAGTTACTGTAACAACTGTAGCTTGTTCAGCTGCAAAATATAATCGCATGTCCTGACCATTCCCACCGCCAGGAGACATTACTTGATGATAACCATAGGCAACCCAAAAATCTTTTCCTTTATTAGAAAAGTCCTGAGCGTAGGACTTACTACCATAAACTATGGTCAGTAGTAGAAGGGTACTAAGCAGATAAATTTTTCTCATTTGCGTCCAGGTGTCCGATTGAAATAGGGGAATGCTAATGTAATCTAAAGAAGTGAAATAACGAAGTACTTACCACCGAAGTATGCAACCAAAATCAGCATTTTTTCGTCGCCATCACCTCTCGTAATTGTACGATAATGAAGGGGATATGAGAGTTCACCCGACGGTCATTTTTCACTTCGTCAGGCAAACAAGCAAATCGGCTCTTTCCAAATCGCCGGCTTACGCCCAATTTATATAAAAAAATAAAATTATTCATTTTGCATAACTTAATTAAATTAGATATAAACAATATAATTATATTGAAAATCAATTAAATAATGTTAATAAATAGATTTTGTTTAAGTACGCATTTTTATAGCAAATAAATTCTGCAAATGAATAAAATATTTGAATTATTAAAACGATATAAACATCCTATTTAATTAATAAACAAATGATTAAATAATTATTAATTACTAATTATTATAGTAAAAAAAATGGAAAATATATATTTCTCAATAACTAATAAAATTAGCTAAGTAAATTACCTTGATTAGTGGCTAAACATCCCAAGGTCAGGCTATTCCATACAATTGGTTTATAGAATTTGACCGGGCAGCCCTACCCCTGACCTGAATTGAAAAAAGATGGAAAAATCCAGAGAAAAGAAATTATGAAGGCTGACAGTAAGTTTTCCACAATTCCTGTACAAACGATAGATAGGTATTTTTACTATACCCTTCCGGCTTCCTATCCGTAAGGAAAAAAGGCTTTGAACTCCGGATTTTTAAGTTTTTTTTATTGCAAAAAAAGTCGTCCGTCTTTCGAAATAAGAGACTACCGGAGAGTTATAAAGCAGCGTACAAAATGTTCATCTGTGTTACTGCAGTTGAAGTGTGCGACGCAACCACAGTTGATAGTAGTAATGCAGCCGGTAAACAAATTGCCTTCCCTACCTGTCTAACTAGTTGTAATAATGTGAATGTTGAATTGATTGTACCGGATAAAAACTTCTTTGCCCTATTTTGCAGGCATAAGTATCAGCTCATGAAATGGCTCCCTTCAATCGCAATCGTAGTATTATTCGCTTTTAGTTCCTGTAAGTCCATAAAGGCCCCTGAATTCCGGGGAATTGAGAATGTGCATATGAGCCATTTTGGAATGAATGAATCTACTTTACAGCTCGACCTGCATTATTATAATCCCAATAAATCGAAACTGAAACTGAAGAATGCCGAAGGCGATGCCTTTATTGAGAACAACCTGCTGGGACATTTTATTATCGATACGCTGATTACTATTCCCGGCAAGGATGATTTCCGGATGCCGGTTACGCTGCAGATTAATATGAAAAAGATGCTGCAAAACTCCGCCCTGCTATTGCTTAAAGATGAAGTAACGCTGAAGGTAGATGGAAAAGCCAGGGTTGGTAAAAGTGGCATATTTATTAACTATCCTATCCGTTACGAGGGCAAACAAAAAACAGATAGCCTGACGAAGATGATGGATAAGCTGAAATAAGACAGAGTGGAAGTCAGAAGCATGAATATCCTCTGCCAATTGAATAGTCATTGCTAAAGCAAAGAGCTATTCAGGCTGGCTTTTGTGTGGATACCAGCTAATAAAAAAAGCAGCACTAACGCTGCTTTATATTTTACTCTTTGTATTCGTTTATTGTTGTGCGGGTACTGCTGGCGGGGTCTTCGGTTTTGGATGACCTCCTCCATCTTCAAACTTTTTACAGGTCTTTGGTAAACGCTTATAAGCATCTTCTGCTGCGGGTACATCATCTGCATCGTAACCTGCATTGGCGATAGCTGTTTTAATCTGCTCTATATCCGTACGGTCGGTAAGGTATTTTACTTTTGTTTCGCCCTTGCGGTAGTTTACATTTATTTCGAGTACCCCATCGTAGCGTTTCAGGTAGGTTTCTATCCGGGCTTTGCAATCGGCGCAAAGTGCATTTGGCGTTTTAATAATAGAAGTAACAACTGCTTTGGTTTGTGAAAACCCTGCTGATATAGCAAATACGGCTAACGCTGCAAATAAGAATTTCTTCATGTGGTAATAGATATTTGGAATTAATTAAACTTAAAATTACAAAACACCTTTCCAACCTGCGGGATCATCTCTCCATTTTAACAAAACTTCCTGTAAAGGTGCAGATACCGTTCCTTTTTCCACTGCTAAATCAATCAATGTAGTGTAATCGGTAAGACTTTGGTAGGGCAATGCCGCTTTTTCAAACGCCTCTGCTGCCACAGGAAAGCCGTATGTAAATATTGAAACCATGCCAATTACTTCCACTTCTGCGGCTTTCAATACATCTACTACCTGCAGGCTGCTCTTACCCGTAGAAACCAAATCTTCAATTACCAGCACCTTCTGCCCTTTTTCATAAAAGCCTTCTATCTGGTTGCCCATACCATGTTCTTTTGGTTTAGGACGAACATAAATGTAAGGTAGCTTCAACTGGTCGGCTGCCATAGCACCCCATGCTATACCTGCGGTGGCAACACCTGCCAGCATTGTTGCTTCAGGAAACTTTTCGAAGATTACATTGCACATTTCTGACTTAATAAAATCACGGATAAAAGGGAAAGAAAGCACTCTCCTGTTGTCACAATATATCGGGCTTTTCCATCCACTGGCCCAGGTAAATGGGTTTTCAGGATTCAATTTTACGGCATTAACCTGGAGTAGTTTTTCTGCAACTGCTTTTGCGTCTGTCATAGGGGCAAAGGTACAAGGTGCAAGGCACAAGGAACAAGATCCTATATTCGAAATTTAAAATTATTTGCTGAATTTAAAATTACCAAGAAACAAGGGACAAGAAATACAATCTTAAAGGAACAAGGATCAAGAAATACAAGGCACAAGGAACCCCTGCATTCTGATATTTTATTTATCCTCCTAATTTGTTTATAATGGCAGATAATATTCTTCTAACCTGATCTCCTTCATCAATCAATCTTGCTTTTTCTTTTTCTAAATCCCGATTTTCGTAAGTCAGAATAAGGTCGATCCATTTTATAGTTTCTTTGGCTTCTCGCCTGGAAATTTTTAATTTCATCTTTTCGTCTGCCTTACCCAAATCGTCTGAAGCTTCTGTATAATTTGCACTTACTGAACCGCTGGATCGAATAACCTGCCTGATATATTCAATGTTGATAATATCCCATTTAGCTTTTCTGCAATAATCTCTCACAGCTTTGGCATAGTTATGAAAACGTTCTTCAAGTTCTTTGGACATAGGGTATATTTTTTGAACATCAAATATAGGATCTTGTGCCTTGTCTCTTGTGGCTTCCAACTTGTGCCTTGAATCTTGTACCTTGTGCCTTATTTTATATTATGTATGTAAAGATTTACTTTGATGATAAGCCGCTTTTTTTGTGTGATAATGTTGATGGTATTATTGAGCCATTCGTTCATCACGACGATGCAATCTTCATTGATGAATTGGATAGCCACACCGTTAAGTCAATGATACATGAAATGCAATTGGAAAAAGTGCATGCAGGTGTTTTCTTTCATCCTGATTTAGAAGAATTGAAAAAAGCTTTCTGGAAAAAATTTACCATTATAAAAGCAGCCGGCGGACTGGTTCTGAATGAAGACAATAAAATGCTGATGATTTTTCGCCGTGGCAAATGGGATTTACCAAAAGGAAAACTTGACAAAGGTGAAACCCTGGAGCAATGCGCAGTACGTGAAGTAGAGGAAGAAACGGGACTTACAAAAGTTAAACTACTCTCTCCGCTCCTTACAACTTATCATACTTATCATGAAGGAACAAAGTTTGTATTGAAAGAATCTTACTGGTACAACATGAAAGTAAGTGGTAAACAAAACCTGCAACCGCAGGTAGAAGAAGATATACTGGAAACAAGATGGGTAACGATGAAGGAAGCAGAAAAGCTTTTCCCTGAGTGTTTTCCTTCGGTAGTGGATGTTGTAAAAGAATACACAACACAGAGTAAATGAGGTACAGGGTTGCACAGAGAATCTCTGTGTAATTCAAAATACTCTGTATCTCTGTGTTGAAAAAACTATAAAGATCTCGGCTTTGTAAAATCTCTTTTCTCAATAATAGCCACAGTAAGGCGGCCTACACAAACCATTTTTTCATTTTCGTTGTAGATGCGGATATCCCACACATGGGTGCTTTTGCCGAGGTGCAATGGCATAGCAACTCCATGTACATATCCTGAAGTAGCGCTGTGTACGTGGTTGGCATTTATTTCTAATCCTACGCATTGAAACCTGTTCTGATCAATTACCATGGCAGAAGCAATGCTGCCAATAGTTTCGGCAAGTACACACGAAGCACCGCCGTGCAGCAAACCATAGGGCTGCTTGGTGCGCTGGTCAACCGGCATTTTTGCTTTCAGAAAATTATCTCCTATTTCTGTCCATTCAATTCCTAAGAATTGGGCCATGGTATCTTTTCCGGGTTGCTCTAATTGCTGAATAGATAATTCTTTATTAAACCAGATTGACATGATTAATTTGTTTGTGGTTGAAATGATTTAGAAACTACTTCGGGTAAAAATGGCGCGGCATTGCCTCCATTCTTAATAATATCCCTTACGATGGTGGATGCTACCGAAGTAAATTTTGGTTCGCCGGTAAGGAAAACCGTTTCTATTGATTTATCTAAAGTGCGGTTGGCATCAGCAATTGTTTTTTCATATTCAAAATCGCTGACGTAGCGTATGCCGCGAAGAATAAAATGGGCATCAATTTTTTTACAGAAGTTTACGGTGAGGCCTTCGTACACGGCACCTTCCACCCTTTCTTCATCTTTGTAAATTTCATTAATCCATTCCAGCCGCTGATCGGCAGAGAACATAGGCGACTTGGCGGTGTTCAATCCAATACCAACAATTATCTTATCAAATAGAGGAATTGCCCTGTTAATAATATCTACATGGCCAAGCGTAACGGGGTCGAATGTTCCGGGAAAGAGACAGATGCGCATGCTACTAAATGGATAATTGGTTAATTGATAATTGAAAACGTTTTCAACTCAACCTATGCTTAATAATTAAAGACTCTCCGAAGCAGAAGAATTATTAATTATTAATTACTAATTATTAATTCCCCCGCCTAGTTTCTGCCAGACAACAGATACAATACCGCCATCCTCACCGCTACCCCATTTTCCACTTGTTGCAAGATAATGGATTGTTTAGAATCAGCCACATCGCTATCCAGCTCCACTCCGCGGTTAATCGGGCCGGGGTGCATGATTACGATTTCTTTGTGCAGGCTATCCAGTAAATTTCTATTGATGCCGTAGGCCAGGCTGTATTCCCGTAATGATGAAAACAAGACCTGGTTCTGTCTTTCTAATTGTATGCGCAGCACATTAGCCACATCGCACCATTCCAATGTTTCTTTCAGGTTGTAGCTAACATTTACTCCCAATGCTTCGCTGATGTATTTAGGTATTAACGTGGGCGGGCCGCAAACAGTTACTTCTGCTCCCATTTTTTTCAGCAGGTAAATATTACTTTGCGCCACACGGCTATGCATAATGTCGCCGATAATGGCCACTTTTCTTCCTTCCAGCGAGCCTGTTTTTTCTTTTATTGAAAATGCATCCAGCAAACCTTGTGTGGGATGTTCGTTGATACCGTCACCAGCATTAATAATAGCCGCAGGAATATGCTGCGACAAAAAGTGCGGTGCGCCGCTGGCACTGTGCCGCATTACTACCATATCCACTTTCATGGAAAGGATATTATTCACTGTATCGAGGAGTGTTTCGCCTTTGGCTGCCGAGGAGGAAGAGGCTGCAAAGTTGATAGTGTCGGCACTTAATCTTTTTTCCGCCAGCTCAAAAGAAAACCGTGTACGGGTAGAGTTTTCGTAAAAAAGGTTCACGATAGTAACATCTCTCAGCGATGGAACTTTCTTAACCGGACGTTGTAAAACTTCTTTGAATTGCTCTGCGGTGGAAAGAATAAGGGAAATATCTTCTTTGGTGAGGTTCTTAATGCCCAGCAGATGTCGAGTGGATAGTTGCATTAAAAAGCGAAATTAAAGGTTTTGGCTACACAGCCCCGAGTTAGGTAAATATTTATTTTTTTGAATCCAGCAGCGGACAAATACAAGTTTTACCGCAGAGATGGGGAGGCACATTTTTATTAAAATCGATATTTTCTCCCCGCCTCTGCGTCGCAGCGGTTAAATTATCTCTTTACCTGGTTATAAGCACCACTTCCTTATTCACCAGTTTCACCTTATCCATTTTGCTCGTCTCCACCGTCTTACCCACATAATCTGCCTGTATCGGAAACTGGCGGTGTTCTTTCCTGTCTATCAGTACACAGAGCTCCACTTTGGCAGGGCGGCCATAGTCCAGCAGCACATCCAAAGCCGCCTTAATGGTGCGACCAGTAAACAGCACATCATCAATCAGCACCACGGTTTTATTTTCAATAGCAAAGGGAATGTTCATTGTATCGGGGGTCAGAATTTCATTGCGGATATCATCCCTGTAAAAAGTTATATCAAGCTGACCGTACTGAACTTTCTGGTTTGGATTGGTCGATTGTATGGTCGCCAGAATATCATTGCCCACAACTACCCCACCTTGTTGAATACCCACAAATACCACATCATTCAAATCCGCATGAGCTTTGCTGATCGCTGCCGCTAATTGTTGTACTGTTTCAGAAAGTTGTTGCGATGAAAGTAAAACCTGCATTCAAATTATTTTGTGATAAAGTTAAGTATTGGCAGCTAGATTACATACCAGTAATTTATTGGCAATTTATATCTTGTAGCAATATTCTGTAAAACCTCTGATACTATGAGTTTCCGCTGTATATTTTTTGCCTTAGTGTTTATTCCTTACGCTGTTTTTTCTCAACCAATTCTCAAAAGTAAAAAATCTCCGGATGCAAAGGTCAGTGTTAAGAAGGCTGCAAATTATTATTTGAAAAAAAGACATAACCCTTCGCCGGGCTATTCTATTTATTATAGTTCTCTTTTTTCAGGGTTGCAAAAATATACAAAGAAAGATTCCCTCCTTGCAAATAAAGTAATCAGCAGGCTTTATCAATTTAATGACATTTTGTTTTTCCGGTTAATGAGAATCAGGTTAGAATGGGAGTTTAAGCAACATTTAAATAAATCTCCTTTAGATTCTTTATTATCTCTTTGCAAAAACAATATTGATTCAGCAAACTATAGTTTCATATTGGGTATTTATTTCGAAGACTGTTTGTATGAGAGAATAGCCTGCAAATATGGTTATGTCAGGGCACTTTATGATGAAAGTGAAGTTGTAGATTGGAGGAAGGTAAGAACATTCAGATTTTATGATTCTAAAATCTGGGAACAAATTTGTATTGATAAGCTTATCCTACCCATTATTGATACGGTAAACTCTAGTAGGCCTTTTTTAGCAAATACTGCAATAAAATACTATGCAAAATCATATGAACTTAATAATTCAGCATTCTATTATATAAAAGAACTTCTTATTTTTCTGGCCAAACTTGGTGAAGAGGATGAAATCCAGAAAATAATTCTTTCAAATATGAAAAATTCTACCTCCAAACAAAAAAGGTGGTTCAAGAAATGTCTTAAAACTTCTTATAAAAGAAAAATAGGACTGGGAAATCATACGACTTACTATGAGCTTTACAATTATTCCTGAAAGAGAAGAATAAAAAGCTAATAGTGAACTTTGCAATATGTTCATCCGTGTTACTGCTGTTGAAGTGTGCGACGCAAGGGACGATGATAGTAGTAATGCAGTTGGGCTAATTAATACTTAAACCGTAATGAAATCAGATGAAATTACTCCGCGGCAATCAAACGCTTCTACCCATTACAGGGTATTGTTTATTGCTTTCCAAAGATTAACTTTATAGCATGGGCAACCGAAAAAATAATAGTTCTAAATTTTTCTTTTTTCTGCTGCTTGTTATTTGTCCGGCTATTGTTTTTTCTCAAACACCAAAAGGGTTTAAAGTAACCGAAAGCGACAACCGCACACAAGGAAAAACGAAAGCACTCATTGTCGGCATTTCCAAATACCAGTTTATTGATTCATTACAATATGCAGACAGGGATGCACAGGTTTTTGCAGATTACCTGGCTACTACCGGGTTTTGGAACATCAGCAAAGATGACATTACTCTACTGGTAAATGAAAAAGCAAAACGGGGCGACCTGATTACACAACTTACCAGGATAGCCTCCTCCTTAAAACCTGGCGATAACCTGCTTTTCTTTTTTTCAGGTCATGGAGATGTTGAATCACCTGAAGTGCTCAACAAAGGTTACCTGCTGACAAACGATACGTATTCTGATAATTATTGGGGAGGTGCTGTTGCCGTAAACGATTTGAAAGATGTTTTTGTAACCTTGCTCAGCAAAGACATTAAAGTGATAGTTATTACAGATGCCTGCCGGTCGGGGAAACTGGCTGGCGGAATTAAAGGAGCTGAATTTGCTGCTGCAGCAATGAGCAGTATGTGGAAGAATGAAATAAAAATTCTCAGTTCACAGCCCGGCCAGTTGTCTTATGAAGATAAAAAATGGGGAAATGGACGTGGAGTGTTTTCCTATTATCTTATCAATGGTTTAAATGGCGACGCAGATACCAACAAAGATTCAACAATCACATTAGCGGAATTGGAAATGTACGTGGGCAGTAATGTGGCAAGGGAAACAAACAATAAGCAACAACCCATCTTTGAAGGGCCGAATAAATTTTCAACTGTCCTGGCAACCCTGAAAACACCAACTACAAAACCCGCACAAAAAACAGGCGGCAATAGTATACAAGGCAAATCCCATTATCAAATACCGGACGATAGTTGTAATTATTATTTTAGGGAAATGACAAAAGCCATCGACAAAAAGAAGTTTGGCTTTACAGGGAATGAATCAGCTACAGTTTTATACCGGCAGCTAAAAAGCTGTTCAAGTGATACAGATTTTATTTTACAAGCCAATTCAGCATTACTGGCCGCATTAATGAATAGTGCACAGGAAATACTCAACAATTCATTTATCGGGAAAAAGCTGGTGAGCGAAAAACAATTTGAAGAAGGTGCCAGCCTGATTGAACAGGTATTACAGAATAACGATCTCCGGCTTCCCAACGAAAAGTACCTGAAAAATTTAAACCGTTATTTGTTTGTGCAGGGAAAAGCATTGTGGTATGCCGAAACAGCAAATCGGGTTGCGCCAGCTAAACTTGAACTTATCATTGATTCTGCTATTAAAGAAGAACCTGAAGCATCCTATCTTCTGACAGCAAAGGCAATGGTGGAAATGCGTAAAGAAAATTGGGTAAAAGCTATCCAACTACTGGAAAAAGCAATCAGCAAAAGCCCGGGATGGCTAATGCCAAAATATCAATTAGGCATTTGTTATGCCAACAAAAAAAACTATGCAAAAGCTATTCAGTACTATGAAGAGGTATTAGCGAAAGATCCTCATTACAATACTTTTGAATGCACAAAATGCATACTGGAACACATGGCAGACTATGCAAATGAGATAAAGCAGTATAAAAAAGCAACTGCTTATATCATAAAACTAATTGATATTTTCCCTGATGACATTTATTCGTATAGTCTTCTTTGGAACCAGGTAGTTGAGCAAAAAGATACGGTTGTAGCTAACGACCTGCTTAACCGGTTGAAAAAAAACGACAAAGACGCATTAATGCAATTAATGAGAATACGATTTGAAAATGATTTCTTCAATATCCCATTATCATTTAAATCTATCGACTCTGTAAAAGCTTTACTGAAAACCAACAGCGATTCTGCTGACTATTATTACACCCTTGGTAATTATTACCTGGCTGAAGTATCTGACAATGATACTGGCCTTTTGTATGTAAGAAAAGCGGTTGATCTCGAACCAACAGAACTATTTTACCTGGAAAAATTGGTTGGATATCTTGAAGAATACGGAGATTATGAAATTGCACAACAGGTAATTATTGAAAAAATGCAAGGTTACAATGGATCTGATAAATATGAGGTGATGTCGTTACTGGGAACTTCATATCTTAACTCCGATAAAACGAAAGAAGCTTTTAAGATTATAAAAGAAATTAAAGAAGCCGGCTATTATACCTGTGCTGATCTCAGAAGTTTGAAAAAAGCATTTAAAAATTTACCAGAGTTCACAGATTATATAAAAGATTGCCGGGATAAATAACCCGGCAATCTTCCTAAGTTCAATTTGTTTATTATTTCTCCCGCATAACCGGATATCCATAATCCATTGGTGGATTAAACATTTTTTATTTGTGCTTATGACTTTTATTTTTAAACTGGTAGAATAACCCCACTTGCAAAACCCTGTTTTTGGCTTTATAGTTTTCATCATCACTTATATTATTAAGTCCAAGATTATACCTCGCATCTATCCCTACCCCTGAATGAAAAATATAACCTGCACCAAATGACCAGGCAATATCAACAGCATCGTAAGCATCATCAATATCTACTTCTACGTTACCAATTTTTTGTTTGGCGGTCACTAAAAAACCAATCTGCGGTCCTGTCTGTAACCGGAATCCATCATCTACCATATACTGCAGCAGTACAGGCAAATTGATATAGCCAAGTTTTAATTTTGTATTCGTTGTTTCTCCACCCTGGCAGCTATACACCAATTCTGGCTGCACGGCAAAATGCTGATTGATATGAATGTGGGCAAGGCCACCTATATGCAATCCGCTCTTTGAATCATAATCATTGGAATTGGTAATTTGTACACTGGCGGCATTGTACCCGGCCTTGATACCAAAATTTGTATGCTGTGCATACAAAGAAGAAATTGAAAACAAAGCAATAATGGCAATTACAAATAGCTTTTTCATTTTATTGATTTTAGTTTATACAATCACACTAACCTGTCATAAAACGAAGGCTTCAAAACCATGCCAATTTGTACTAAATAGCACAATACGTTCATTCTAAACTTAAAATAATAATGGTATAACCTTTTGGATTATACCATTATATCTTATTAAGGAAATATTGCTACAGTCAGGGACTGGTTCAGTTATTTCTCCTGCATAAACGGATAACCATAATCCGTTGGAGGATTGAATGTTTCTTTAATTGTTCTTGCACTTAACCAGCGGTACAGATTCAAAATAGAACCTGCTTTATCGTTGGTACCACTTGCCCTTGCACCACCAAATGGCTGCTGACCAACTACTGCACCTGTTGGCTTATCGTTGATATAAAAATTACCCGCAGCATTTCTTAATTTATTCGTTGCTAATTCTACAGCAGCCCTGTCAGTAGAAATAATTGAACCTGTTAATGCATAAGGGGAAGTGCTATCCACCAGTTCCAATGTTTTTTCAAAACTATTGGCAGGATAAACATAAACCGTAAGCACCGGTCCAAAAATTTCTTCGCACATCGTTACCGATTTTGCATTTTTGGTTTCGATTACTGTTGGTTGTACAAACCAGCCATCTTTACTATCGCATTTTCCACCTACCCATATTTCTGCTTTTGGATCTTTCTTAGCAGCATCAATATATTTTTTTATGTTGTTGAAACTTTTTTCATCAATCACCGCATTAATGAAATTGGTAAAGTCTTCTACCGTTCCCATTTTAAAACTCTTTACACCGGCTATTACTTTTTTCTTTACTTCTTCTGCAATATTGGAAGGAATGTATGCCCTTGATGCTGCAGAACATTTTTGTCCCTGGAATTCGAATGCGCCACGCAGCAATGCAGTAGCTACTACATCCGGATCAGCGCTTTTATGTGCCAGCACAAAATCTTTACCCCCTGTCTCCCCTACTATTCTTGGATAAGATTTGTAGTTCGACATATTTTTACCAATTGTTTCCCACATATTATTAAATACACCGGTAGAACCTGTAAAGTGTACACCTGCAAAATCACGATGATTGAAACATACTTTACCAATCGTTGGGCCATCTACATATATTAAATTAATAACACCATCGGGCAAGCCAGCTTCTTTTAAAATACGCATTGTCATTTGTGCTGCATATACCTGTGTATTGGCTGGTTTCCAAACTACCACATTACCACACATAGCGGCGGATGTTGGAAGGTTGCCACCAATTGCAGTAAAGTTGAACGGTGTAATGGCTAATACAAATCCTTCCAGCGGACGGTACTCCATTCTATTGTGCATACCCGGACTGCTGATAGGCTGTTGCTTATATATTTCAGAAAGAAAATGAACATTGAAACGTAAGAAATCAATCAGCTCACAGGCAGCATCTATTTCTGCCTGGTAAGCATTCTTACTTTGCCCGAGCATCGTTGTTCCGTTCATGTACGGACGATACTTTGTCGCCATTAAATCGGCTGCTTTCAAAAATATGCCTGCACGGTTTTCCCAGCTGGTATTGGCCCAGCTTTCTTTAGCAGCCAATGCCGCATCTATGGCCTGTACCACATGCTTTTCCTCTCCCACATGAAAATAGCCGAGTGTATGTTTTGTTTCGTGCGGCGGGTGCATCGAAACTTTTTTACCTGTTCTTACTTCTTTACTGCCGATGTACATCGGCACGTCTATTTCTTCTTTTTTAAGTTCGGCCAGTACGGCTTTCAGTCTTTTCTTTTCAGGGCTGCCGGGGCCATAAGAAAGTACCGGTTCGTTTACCGGCATGGGGTAAGAAAAAGTGCCAATGCTCATGTGTAAAAATTTTATGCGCAAAGGTACGGGGATAATTAAAAAATAATAAGCAGTAATAAATAATTGTGGATTTTGCTTTTCCGATGATTTTTTTGTTTACGAGCTGTAGTAACACGGATGAGCATCCTTCAGACTACCCAAATAGATTGATACACTTATTCTATGCAAAAGAATTGGGCTAAAGCCAATACACTTGTACATCTTTATTCCCGCCCTGAAGGGCGGGGCAATTGAAGAACCCTGTAATTTGATTAGTCGAAACTAATTGCAATCCTTTTTATCAAAGGCCTTATCAATTGCCACGGTCTTCAGACCGTGGATAGCGAAGAATAAGTGTATTGGCTTTAGCCAAACTGGTCTCGAATAACCTGGGGTCCCGCAAAATGTTCATCTGTGTTAATGTCGTACAAGTGTGCGACGCAACCACAGCTGATACCGTGTCCCCACAGAAGTGTGGGGAGTAGCAATACAGTTGGTCAAAAAAAATAATAATCATTACTGGTATTAAATATTTTTTCCAGATGTAGAATTATTGATAGAATAAATACTATTACTAAAAAGATATTTACGCATTAATTTAAAAAAGCTTCCGGCAGATTTTTACGAAGTATAAAATTTCAGTAATTCTGCATCCCAAAGCATGTGGTTGAATAAAACAAATTGTTTTGCCACATATAATTCTACCTATCAAACCGAACCACAAACATGCGCAAATTTTACCTCCTGCTGCTATTGGCATGCAGCTTCTCTACTGCCAAATCGCAAATTATTTTTAAAGAAACATTCGACGGAATAGCCGGCCCTACAGCTGGTGGTGCCGGTACATATACATTTCCTGCCGGCTGGTTGCTGCGAAATGTAGATAACAGAACTCCTGCTGCAAATGTTGCCTATGTAAATGAAGCATGGGAACGCCGCGAAGATTTTAGTTTTAATGTAATCGACTCCTGTGCATTTTCTACATCATGGTATTCGCCTGCCGGTGCTGCTGATGACTGGATGTGGACACCGCTGATAGGGCCGCTTCCTGCAAACGCTGTACTGAAATGGAATGCACTTACCTACGATCCTTTATACCAGGATGGATATGAAGTTCGCATTATGACATCAGCTGGTGGCCCGCCGACAGGTGGCACCGGTGCTATAGGTAACCAGGTTACTAACTCTACCGTATTATATTCTAATGCTGCTGAGCAAAGCTCGTGGGTAGCAAGACAGGTAAGCCTTGCAGCTTATGCAGGACAGAGTGTTTATATCGCTTTCAGAAATATAAGTAATGATAAATTTCTATTATTGATAGATGACGTATCTGTAGAAGTAGTAAATAATCATGATGCGCAACTGCTTTCATTTACCTCACCTTCAGAATATTCAAAAATTCCAATTCAGCAGGCAAGCCCTGTATCTTTTGCTGCAAGAATAAGAAACAATGGTGATCGAAGTATTACCAATGTATCGCTGACTGCAAAGGTGTACAACAGTGCGAATACAGAAATATTTACAACAACAAGTGCCACTACAACAATTACTGCAAGTGGTTTTGCTGATTTTACTGCGCCGGCTACATTTACCCCTGCCCTGCCAGATTATTACCGTATTGAATACACGGCCAATCTTACAGAAACAGATCAGGCTCCGGCAAACAATACTTTATCCATCTATCTGAATATAACAGATTCTGTTTACGCAAGGGATACAAGTGCCATGACAGGTAACTTAGGTATTGGCGCAGGCAATGGCGGATACCTTGGACAACAATATGTGGTTAAAAGCACAGACTTATTGACTTCTGTTTCCATGTTTATAAATGAAATGCCAGACCCGACCAATGTGGGAATGGCTGTATATGCGTATGATAATGGAAAACCAACTACACTGTTATACAATGCGCCTGCAATTACAATTCCGGCACTTACACCAGCAGCATGGTACACATTTTCTATAAATCCTGGTACCGGCCTTACTGTATTGCCAGATACAATTGTAGTAACTGCAGTTGAAATAGATAATACAATAGCCCTGGGACAAACAAATGATAACTTTCCAGCACATTGGGATCCTAAGCTTAGAATTCCACGTGGACAAGTTGTCGCGGCCGCTTCTATAGTGTCACCTAAATACTAGTGACTCCAGCGTAACTGGACTGGCCACAGTTAGGCCGCAAATGTAATCACACTGGCTCACCTTCGGGTGGGCCTTTCTGCGTTCGCGAGTGGACCCGATAAGCTCATGGAGCGGCGTAACCGTCGCACAGGAAGGACAGAGAAAGCGCGGATCTGGGAAGTGACGGACAGAACGGTCAGGACCTGGATTGGGGAGGCGGTTGCCGCCGCTGCTGCTGACGGTGTGACGTTCTCTGTTCCGGTCACACCACATACGTTCCGCCATTCCTATGCGATGCACATGCTGTATGCCGGTATACCGCTGAAAGTTCTGCAAAGCCTGATGGGACATAAGTCCATCAGTTCAACGGAAGTCTACACGAAGGTTTTTGCGCTGGATGTGGCTGCCCGGCACCGGGTGCAGTTTGCGATGCCGGAGTCTGATGCGGTTGCGATGCTGAAACAATTATCCTGAGAATAAATGCCTTGGCCTTTATATGGAAATGTGGAACTGAGTGGATATGCTGTTTTTGTCTGTTAAACAGAGAAGCTGGCTGTTATCCACTGAGAAGCGAACGAAACAGTCGGGAAAATCTCCCATTATCGTAGAGATCCGCATTATTAATCTCAGGAGCCTGTGTAGCGTTTATAGGAAGTAGTGTTCTGTCATGATGCCTGCAAGCGGTAACGAAAACGATTTGAATATGCCTTCAGGAACAATAGAAATCTTCGTGCGGTGTTACGTTGAAGTGGAGCGGATTATGTCAGCAATGGACAGAACAACCTAATGAACACAGAACCATGATGTGGTCTGTCCTTTTACAGCCAGTAGTGCTCGCCGCAGTCGAGCGACAGGGCGAAGCCCTCGGCTGGTTGCCCTCGCCGCTGGGCTGGCGGCCGTCTATGGCCCTGCAAACGCGCCAGAAACGCCGTCGAAGCCGTGTGCGAGACACCGCGGCCGGCCGCCGGCGTTGTGGATACCTCGCGGAAAACTTGGCCCTCACTGACAGATGAGGGGCGGACGTTGACACTTGAGGGGCCGACTCACCCGGCGCGGCGTTGACAGATGAGGGGCAGGCTCGATTTCGGCCGGCGACGTGGAGCTGGCCAGGGAAAG
>JADMIO010909278.1_pt1 | contig 80598 bp, 61 predicted proteins | sample 8958161 | NCBI WGS metagenome assembly JADMIO01 (sample SAMN16585339, study PRJNA669376) | soil metagenome | isolation source: Crop rotation soil | place: USA: Cullars Rotation, Alabama | collected 2011
GCCGCGACTTCAAGTCACGTGAATTCCAAGCTTCGGATCCCACTGTGCTGGAAAGGCGGTGGCGGGGTTTGTTTCTACTATACTATTTGTACTATTTGTAGCACTGGTGGCGGAGGGGGTGAGCCTCAAGAACAAGGACCTTTCGCGGCTGGATTGGGACCTGGAGTGGCTGATGGCGCTTCCGGTGTCGCTGGGGGTGCTTCAGGTGATGAAGGTCATCGAGCAGACGGTGCTGAATGTCTTTGGGTGGACGACGATTTTTCCTTTGCTGAGCGCGTATTGCTGGCATCAGGGTCTGCGGTGGAGCGCGCCGGTGGTCAGCTTTGTTTTGTCGCTGAATATCCTGCTGCTGCTGGGGGTTAGCCGGGTGGTCGTGGAGACGGCGGTGCGGCGCTATTGCTCGGTTTGGATCGTGCGGAATTTCCAGGCGTTTTGCACGCTGGTGGCGGTGGGGGCGATGGCGTTGGCGCTGGCACCGGCGCTGGCGGCTTCGAACGAGGGGCAGATGCGGCATCCGTTTGTCTGGCGGTGGTACGGCGCGGTGGGAAATTGGCCGGCGTGGCTGCCGACGGGGACGGCGGCGCGGTTGATCGCCATGCTGCCGTCGCGGCCGGCGGTGTGGATGCAGGGGATGGGGATGATGATCGTGGTGACGCTGGGGGTATTCGCTGTGGAGTGGATATTGTTGCGGGCGATGGTCGCGGGCGGCGTGATTGAAGCGGGTGGAATTCTGCGGGGGCGAGTGGCGACGCGGCGCGAGTCGCAGTGGCAGGTGCGAAGAAAATTGAGCAGTGCATTGGCGGGAATCGTCGGAAAAGACCTGCATCTGCTGTGGCGCGATCGCAACATGCTGATCGGGACGCTGGTGGTGCCGATCGTGATCCTGGGGATGCAGCTGGCGTTCAATCCGGCGGTACTGCGCGAGGGATTTTTTGATTACAGGCACATCGCGGCGATGGCGTTCGGGGTGGCGGCGTATGTGCTGATGTTTTCGGCGTTTTCGGTGGTCAGCGCGGAGGGGCAGGCGCTGTGGCTGCTCTATAGCGTGCCGAGATATCTGCATCGGCTGCTGCTGGAGAAAATTTTGCTGTGGGGCGGATTTGCCTGCGCGTATGCGGTCGTGCTGCTGGGATACGGGTGGCTGCGGCTGCCGTTTTCGTGGCTGTTTGTTTGGTTGTCGACGTATGTCATGCTGGCGGTAATTCTGTGCGCCATGGTCGGCGGGGCGCTGGGAGTTTTTGGCGCGGATCCGCTGAATCCCGATGCGCCGCGGCGGGGAAGCATCGCTCAGTTGTATACGTTCATGCTGCTTGCAGGCGCGATTGGCGCGGGAGGGATTTATGTTGCGCCGGGAAACTGGCATCGGATTGTGATTCTGATCGTGGTGGCATTTCTGGTTTATGGTTTGTGGGAAAAGGTGCGCGAGCGGTTGCCGTATCTGCTCGATCCGGGGGCGCGGCCCCGCTCGAGGATCACGCTGGCCGATGGATTGGCGGCGGCGCTGCTGTTTTTCGTGCTGCAAATTCTCTACCTGTTTTTCGTGCTCAAGCGGCTGGGAATCGCACCGAGCGGGCCGTGGATCGCGCTGGGATTCGTGGCCAGCGGCGTGCTGAGCGTCTCGCTGATCCTGGCGACGCGGTGGAAGGCGAAGACGGTGAGGCTGAAGGATGATCTGGGGCTGACGATCGCGCGGGGATGGAAATCTGTCGTGGGAAATGCGGCGGTTTGTGCGACGGCAGCGATCGCGGTTGGGTTGATTTATCTGTATCTGCTGGGTCATTGGCCGTGGCTGCACCGCATCGCGCAGCAGTCGCTGAAAGAGGAAGTTGATCTGCTGGATGCGAAATGGGGATTGGTGCTGGCGGTGATGGCTGCGCCGTTTGTGGAGGAATTGATTTTCCGCGGGATGATCTTCAAGAGCCTGCGGCGGAATCACGGACTGATGCTTTCAGTGCTGGCCAGCGCACTCTTGTTTGCGGTGGTGCATGACGCGCTGTCGGTGCCGCCGGTATTTGTGCTGGGATGCGCTGCGGCGGTCGCGCTGGAGCGGACCGGCTCGATCTGGAGCGCGATGCTGGTGCACGGGGCGTACAACGCGGCGATCGCGCTGGGGCAGTCGCTGGTTGGCGATTAATGCTGGAAGAAAAATAGAATAAGAGGAAGCAGTGAGCCGGCGATGGCATAAAACGCCTGCCGCAGCCAGCGCGGCATGTCGGCGGGGAGCGATTCGATGTTCGGCTGAGTGCGGTGGAAGAGAAAGACAGCGACGCCGATCGCAGGAATGGCGAAAAATGCCTGTGCGGCGGCGATGTAGTGGTCGATCGGCCAGTAGCGGACGATGAAGCCGACGGTAGAAGGCAGAAACAGCACCAGCCAGCTGAGCAGAAGGCTGCGCAGAAAGTGAGCGATGGGCGGGGCGGCGGGATTGGTGTGGCGAAGGCGCATGAAGCCAATGATCGCGAGATGAGCGCCATAGGTGAGCGTGTAAGGCCAGAAGAATTGGCGGGGGAATTCGACTCTCAGACTGTTGCCGACGATCAGCCACGCGAGGCCGGGCAGGTTGGTCGCGAGCACGCCGTGCATGGTGTGGGAGTGGGTGCGGTCGGTTTCGGTGCGCGGGAAAATGGTGTTGTAGCAGATGAAAAGCAGCGCCGGCGGGAGCACCCAGATCCAGCCGCCCAGGGCGCTGGCGATGTAACCCACCAGAGCCGCGCCCAGAAGCGCGGCGGCGTTGAGGCTGGAGAGACGACGCCAGCCGAGCACGAGGATGACCCACGCGAAGGCGACGATGAAGCGGATCGACAGCTCGCGCGGGGTGAGCCAGATGTATTTGTTGAGCAGAATGAAAGCGCCCAGCGGGATGAGGAGGTTGTCCAGGCCGCGCCAGGCAATGCCTTCCAGGAGCATGACCAGGAAGCCGATGGTCAGCGAAATGAGCAGCACCTTTTCGCGGGCCATCTGCTGGTCGTTGGTGAGCAGAAGCAGCGGGATGTGCGTGGTGAGAAAGGCGACCAGGAAAAAGGCGAGGGAGCCTTCGGCGCTTTTCTGGCCGGCGATGCTGGTGTAGCGATGCGCCCCGTAGGAGACGCCGACGAGAGCGGCAATCGCGTCGGCGAATGCGAGAATCAGAATTGGGACGAAAAACAGGATGATGCGGCCGTGGGCCAGGCTCGTGCTGGTGCGATTGGCGGCGATGAAAATGATCGCGACGGCGATGGGGAAATAAATATCGCCAAGCGAGGCACGCTCGACGCCGCCGACGACGGCGCCCAGCGGTTTGTAAAACTTGGTGGCGGCGAGGGCGAGGGCGCAAACGCTTGCCAGCAGAATAACCGGCCAGGATTTATCGAACAGAAACGGCAGGAGGAGCACGACCAGGCCCATGCCGACGTGCAGGAGCTTGCGGAGGAATTCGGGATTGGGGTTGGCGAGCCTGCGATAGAGCGCCAGCGCGGCCCAGAGGAGCACGAATGCTCCGAAGATGATCGCGATGCCGGTCCAGGGGCTCATTATTCGATTATGAGCATGTTCCAATAGCAAACCCGCGCGCCGGGTGCACCTGTGCGGATGATCTTTTGCAAAGCGCGGTGGCAATTTTCCAGCGACATGTACTCGAAAATGTCGGAGAGATTGAAGCGATTGATCGTGCCGGACGCGACGCCGTCGAGATATTCCTCCAGCGACGTCTGCCGCCATTCCAGGCGATGCAGATTGGCGCGAATGGGCTGGAAATTTTCCGGGCGCAGGGCAAAGGGAAGCGCGGTGGTGTGGCGGCCTGTCAGAATCCACTGGAGATAAGGATTTTCGGCGGGATTCAGCTCCGAAAGCGCGTGTTTGGCGCGCTGGAGGATGCGGGTGGAGACGGTGCCCTCGACATAGTTGAAAAAAGCCGGATCGCGACCGAGTTTGCCCATCATGGGGCGCGAAAAGAAGATCTTGAAGAGCCCGCGCCAACGAAGCGTGTCCCAATATTCGTTATAGAAGCGCCGGCGCTCCCGCAGAGGTCCGCCGGCGAGCAAACGATCGATGCCGGCGCGGGAATGGATCAGCGGCATGACGCCGTTGCGGAAAATTTCGAAGTAACGCTCGAATTTTCCGCCGCTGCCGATGCCGCGCGTGATGATGAGTGGTTTTTGATCCCAGAATTCGCGTGCTCGATTGGAGAGTTCGCAGCGGCAATGCTGATAGAACTGATGGCGACGGCGGCTGGGCCGCGAGCCGATCAATTCGAGCAGCTCGTCGTGCTGGAGCTTTCGATAGGCGGCGACGCGCAGCTCGAGACACGCCAGCTGTGCCGGTGAGAGATCGATGGCGACGACGCGATGGGGATTTTTCGCCAGCATGGCCAGGGCGTTGTCGCCGGCCGAGGCGATGCTCAGGCAGGTGTCGCCGGACTGGATGTCCAGCGCGTCGAGCATGACGTCAGCGTCCTCCCAAACCTGGGCATAGCGGATGATCGAGAAATCGGCACTCCCTTGCACTTCACTGGGCATGAATTTCCTCGCCGCTTTTGAGTTTGCGGATGACGCCGGTTGCGCCGTCCATCTCGACGGCGTCGCCATCGTTGAGCCAATTCATCAGGCCGGGGATGGAGACGATGGATGGGATTCCCAGCTCGCGCGAGACGATGGCCGAGTGCGAGAGCAGCGAGCCGCGCTCGACGAGCAGGCCGGAGGCGCTGGGAAAAAGCATGATCCAGCCTGGGTCGGTGCGCTCGGCAACGAGGATTCGCCCGCGCGGCAGTGTTGCGCCGCGCGGATCTCGGATGATGCAGACCTCGGCGCGGACGCGGCCAGGACAGCAGGCGATGCCTTTGCGCTGGTCCCCTTGTTCGATAGCAGGTTGAGCGGCGGATTCATCAGTGGAATGCAGATTGACGATTCCTCGTGTCGAAAACCGACTCGGCGGAGCAGCGGCGGCGCGGTGTTTTGCAAATTCCGCTTTGCGAACAGCGGCGAGGCCGCGCAGGTCGGTGGTGGTTGACGTGCCTTCGACGAAGCCGAGCACTTCGTCCAGCTCGAGATAGAAGATATCGCGCGGATCATCGAGCACTGCGTCGGTGAAGCGATTCCCCAGCTCGACGAGGATGCGCCGGACACGGCCAAACACGCGGGTGCGCTCGAAGCGCAGGTTTTCCCGATCACGGACTCGCATGCGCGCATGGTGCAAAACATAATTGAAGACGGCGCGGCGGATGGGATGATTTCGCAAACGCTCGCGCACGCACAGCTCGGCGATGGCGCGGACGGTCGCGGGCGCATGGGGATTATGAGCGGCGTGATCGGCGGCGGCGAGATGGCCGACAGAACGCAGCAGCAGGAGTGGATCGTCGTCGAGCGTCGGACTTTCCAGCTTCAATTCTTCCAGGCAGCGGTCGGCGAACTTGTCGAGATAAGCATGATATTCAGCGGCGAAACTGGGACGATTCTCCACCAGCGACTCGATTTCCTTGGGCGATCCCTCGCGGAGAAGTTTGGCAAGCTCCGGATCGGTCCGGGCCATGTCGGCCATGGCACGCAGTCGCTTTGCCGGCTCGGCGCTGATCATGCCGCCTTCGCCGGCCAATAGATCGTTTTGCAGCGAAGAGTCGTTGCACCATTTTTCGCAGGCCTTGCGCAGCGAGCCGTAAAAAATCATCGCGAAGAAATCGTTGACCAGCGGCGCATCCCACCGGCTCAGCAGGCTCTTCTCCAGTGATCGATAGGCGGCAACCAGCTCGTCCGGGCGCATCTCCTTCAATGACGCCGAGCCCCCGCCCAGTGCATCGTTCAACCGCCTGTAGAAGCGGCGGATTTGGCTGCGCAGCGTGAAATGATTGAAGAGGATCTTGCCAATGCTGTATCCCAAGCGAAGCGCGTCCGCCAGTTTCTGGGCGCGATTGGCAGGCGCAGTCGTCGCGGCAATCTTTTTGGAAACCTCTTCCGGCAGCTCCTCGCGCACGCCCATCATCTGTTCCATGAAACTTCGGTTGAAGTTGTAGCCGGGCAGCATCGCCAGCAGGCGATACCAGTTGAGCAGGTTGTAATAGACGCGCCCGCGGATCAGGCCGAGCATGCGCGGGAAAATCTCGTCGTTGGCGTCCATGAGCGCCGGGCTGACGCCGAGAATTTTGCAGAATTGGCGATAGACCCCGTCGTAGGCGTGGCGGGCGAAGGAGAACGTCATGGGCGTGGTGACGCCGCCATAGCTCTCGGCGATGTTGCTGTTGTCCCAGAGCAGGTAAGCGCCGTCTGCTTGGGTTTTTTTCGCGATGGTGGTGATGGGGCGCGATTGGAGGAGATAAATTTTGCCTTCGTCAAGCGCCCATTCGATGTCCTGGGGCGAGCCGAAATATTTTTCGCAGCGCCGGGCGAGATCGGCGACCTCCTTGATCTGTTCATCGGTGAGGCAAGCGGATTGGTTGACGATGTACCTTTGGAGGATTGCGCCATTCTGCGCGACATGCCAGGTGTCGGCATCGACTTCACCGGAAACCAGCGCAGCGCCGACGCCGCGAATGGCGGAGACAACCGCGATGTCCTTTTCACCGCTGACCGGATCGGCAGAAAACGCCACGCCGGCCGATTCGGCATCGATCATGCGCTGAACGAGCACAGTTGGCGCGCGCGGAGGACCCGCGAGATCGTGCTCGCGGCGATAAGCCAGCACGCGCTCGGTGAAGCCGGATTCCCAGACTTTTTTGACGGCGTCGGGGACATCCTGTGGCTTGATGTAAAGAAAACTCTCGAGCTGCCCTGCAAAGGAGTGGGCCGAGCCGTCTTCATCGCCGGCTGAAGAACGAACAGCGACAAATTCACCTGAAAGTCGTTTGGAAGCGGTTCCAAGTTCTTCCGAAATGTCAGTGCCATGGGCATCCGGCGAAATCGCAAACCACTCCGGCACGTTGAAGCCTGCTTTTGTCAATCGATAAAGCGCGCGCCCCTTGCCGCCCCAGGCTGCATCTTCGGGAGAAGTTTTGGGGTCGAGAATGAATGTCATGCGCGCTTGATGAAATATCTTATCGCCAGAGGGATCAGGCCGAGGTTTAGATACATCATCAATGTCCAGATGCCCGACATAATCTCGATCGCTTTGGCGCGACCGCTCAATGGCGCGCGCAGATAGCGTATGGCGATCGTGGCGGCGGCGAGGGCGAGGATCGAAAGAAAAATGACGGCGACGATCAGCGAGCGAATTCGCCATGCCGCCATCAGCGCAAATGCCAGCGTTGATGCAATCGCGAAAAGCCACGCGATCACTGCGCCGGTTCGGCCCCAGATCCGGCTATAGGTATCCACACCTTCCTCCTCATCCTGAGGGGCACGGATTTTTCGGCCGATTTCGATCACCATGCCGTTGAAGAAGGACACCCACAGGAACAGCATCACGCCGCGCGGCGGGCCGCTGCCGGTGCCGATCCAGTCGGTGGCGGTGGCGTAAAAATCGATCTGCGGCATGATCAGCATGTGCGTCCACATGTAGGTGAACGGCCGGGCCTTGAGCCAGTCGCGCACGAAAAACTCGCGGCTCATGAGGGCGAGATAAATCCATACTCCGGCCAGAACCGCCGCCAGTCGCCAGTGAAAAACGAGCGCAAGAGTAAGTTGAATCGCGCCGGCGATGATAAACACCACGCCCAGCTCGCGCAGCTTGATCAACCCGCGCGGCACCGGGCGATAGGGGCGATAGCGGCTGTCTTCCTGAAAATCCTTGAACTCATCGGCGATGCGAAGCTGGAGGAAAAACAAAAAGCAGGTCACAAAAGCGACGCCGATCGACGCGAAGCGGGGCATCTGTCCGCGCAGCATGGCCGAATAGGAAACCGCCGACGAGCTGAAGGCGGCGATGAGCAGGCCATGCGCGAAAATCGGGAAGCGCTCGCGTTGATATGTCCACCACTTGCTGGCAAAGGACGCTCGAGTTGCGGTGGGAGATTCGATCGTCATGAGCGGGAAGGGCCGTTGTTGCGAGCCCGGGTGCGCCGCGCGTGGGCGCGGGTGAAATGGCCGCAGGAGAGGGCGGCGATGATCGACAGCTCGCCGGCCAGCGCCATCGACGCACAAACCTCGGCGAGCGCCTGCGCGTTGCCCGGGCCGGAAAGCTTGAGAATATCGAGACACGCCTTCTGCGTGGGCAGCATGGTTCCGCCGCCGACGGTGCCGACGATGAGATTGGGCAGCGTGACGGCGGTGTACAAGCCGCCGTCGGCCGTCACTTCCATGCGCGTGGTGCCGACGGCCGACTCGGCGACGCATGCCGCATCCTGCCCGCAGGCGATGTAGAGCGCCGCCAGGCCATTTGCGAAATGCCCCTGCACGCCCATCGTTCCCGAAAGGATCGCGCCCATCGCAGACATGCGCCAATACTCGCACATCTGTTCCGGCGTGGTGTGGAGACGATGTTTGACAAGATCGCCACTCAACACGACCTCGGCGGTGACTTTTTTCCCGCGCACCGAGACAAAGGATGCCGCGCTGGCTTTTTTATCGCCGGAAAGATTGGCCTCGACGAAACAATGCCTGGCCTTCACGGGCGAATTTTTATTGATGTAGTCGCAGATCGCCTGGGTCGCGATAGTGACCATGTTTTGCCCGGCCGCGTCGCCGGTAGTGAATTCAAAAATCAGATAGACGTGGTTGCCCTCGACGGAGATGGACATGTCGATCATCTTGCCGTGTTTCGTCGTCGCTTGAGCGACTTGCTGGAAACTGTCGAGTTGATTGATCACCCAGATCAGAAAGTTGCCCGCTTCTTTTAGGTCTTTGAAGACGAACCCGGGAGCGCGGGAAAGACCTTCATTGAGCAGCATCGCCGTGCAGCCGCCGGCTTCTGTGATGGTCTGGCAGCCGCGCGAATAGGAGGCGACCAGTGCGGCCTCGGTGGTCGCCAGGGGAAGATAAAAATCGCCGTGAGCACAAAGGCCGTTGATTCTCAGGGGCCCGGCGAGGCCTACGGGAAGCTTCACGGTTCCGATGAAATTCTCGATGTTCTGCTCGTAGGCGTTTTTGCGCTCGTTGGTCCAGTCGTCCATCAGTTGGGGGCGGACTTGCTGAGCATTGGCCATCACTTCGTAGCGTTTGCGGATCGCTTCATCGCTGAGCAGCGAGCCGCCGGGGATTTTGTGCGGGCCATCGGCGGGCTTGGGCGTCAGGTCGCGCTCGGCCTGCTCGATGGAGCGCGAGCGGAGCATGCGCTGCACAAACTCGTTCGCCTGGCGATGGTGAGTGGACATGGGTGCTCCGCTTTGATTGTACTTGCTTTTAGTTTAGCGCTCGATGAGGCGGCGAAGTTCAGGGTAATCCACTTTGGCGTTGTGCCGCTTGTCTACCGGGATGTGCTTGAGCTGACGAATTGAGTCGAGCTGGGCCCAGGCGAGAGACTTTTGCAAATCCGCCAGCTCCAGGTCGCCGCTGCTTTCGATCGCTAGGATGCGCTGCCCGCCGGATGCGATCAGCGCGGCACGGCGCACGGCCGGATGCTCCTGGGCCGCGCATTCGACGGCGAAGGGATAAATTTCGCCGCGATTGTCCTCGATGCGGGCTTCACATCGCCCCAGCAGCCAAAGTCGACCGCGCTCGTCCAGATATCCCGCGTCGCCCGTGCGATGCCACACGCGCCCGCCAACACGGAATTTGGTTTCCTGGTCGCCGATGCCATTGAGATAACCTCGCAGGACGTGATCGCCGTGCACGACGATCTCGCCAGCTTGATTGGCGGCCTGGCAGTCTCGGATAAACGAATTCTCAAAATAATCCCCAATCGGCCGGCCCCACTGCTGCCGAAGGACTTTCAGATTGATCTGCGGAACCGGTTTTCCCGCCAGCAGGCCCTTGCCATTTTGCATAGCGGCAAAATCCGCTTTGCTCATCTCGTCCAGCGCGATATGCGCGATGGGCTCGGCTTCGGTCGAGCCGTAGACGGCGACGATCTGCGTCTGCGGAGCAATCTGCTTGAGCTTGAGCATCATTTTTGGAAAAACGGGCGCGCCGCCGGTGAAGATGCGGGCAAAACCAGGCACGGCAATTTTATTTTCGATGCAGTGATCGGCGATGCGCTCAAGAAATGCCGGCGAGGCGACGGTGGAGTGCGGCTGATGTGCTTCAACCTGCCTGATGACCGGCGGCGGATCGATCCGGCCGACGTGGCGAAGATCGGCGTTCGGAATGATGCTGCAAACGCCGGAGGCGAGATTGGCCAGCAGAAAAATTGGCAGCGTGGTCAAATCGGTCTGCCCCGGCTGAAGATCGAGCGCTTCCTTGAGCGCGGTTCGCTGAGCGAGAAGGAGGCCGTGCGAGCGCACCGCAGCCTTGGGCTGGCCGGTGCTGCCGGAAGTGAAGGTGAGCAAGGCCGGCGTCTCAAGGTTTCCGATGTGCAGTTGCGCATCGGGGCGGAAAGTGTTCAGATTCTCCCAGCGCCGGGCAAAGAACGCGCGGCCGCCGATGGAATACTTCAGCGGGATCTTGCGCAGGGCTTTGATTCGCAAACGAAGCAGATGCGCCCGTTTTGACGCGATTAGCGCCCGGGGCGGCTGAATCGTGCAGCAACGCTGCACGTGCTTCGGCCCAGCCGACGGATCGAGCACCATGGCGATCGCGCCGAGGCGGAAAAGGGCAAGCAGCGCCACGTACAGCTCCGCCGACATCGGCTGAAGAATCAAAACATGATCACCGGCGCGAATTCCATCCGCGGCAAGCATGGCGGCGGCGCAGCGGGCGCTGATTTCCAGCTGGCCGAAGCTGGTGCGTCGCTCGCGGCCGCCGATCATCTCGATAATCGCCGGTTCCTTTGGTCGTTCTTCGGCGATGTTGGAGAGAATGCGGGCGATGTTCACGAAAGCGATTTTTATCGATCGATAACGCTTGACAAGTCAGACGGATTGTCTTAGATTACAGACAATCAGACTAAGAGGCCCCGCCGATGGCACGCACGCCGCAGGACATCACCGAAGCCGAGCTGGCCATCCTCCAGGTGCTTTGGGAGCAGCAAAAAGCACCGATTCGCGCCATCGCCGAGGCGCTTTATCCAAAACCGGGCACAACCCAGTACGCAACCGTGCAAAAGCAGCTGGAGCGGATGGAAGCCAAGGGATTTGTGCGGCGGGATCGCTCGCTTTTTGTGCATCAGTTCTCCGCCTCCGTCGATCGGGATGAATTGATCGGGCGCAGACTGCGCGCGGTCGCCGACAAGCTTTGCGGCGGGTCGCTGGCGCCCATTCTGTCTCATCTTGCACGAGCTAAAAAGTTGACCGACGCCGAGCGCAAGGCGCTGCGCGATTTGATCGACGAGCCGACGCCGAGAAACAAAGGCGACAAGAACAGGGAGTAGTCGTGGAAGCAATTCTGCGAATTACACTTTCCAACACGCTGCTGGCGGCAATGCTGGCGCTGGCGGCGCTGGCAATCTCGCGAATTTTCCGTCGGCCGGCGCTGTCGCACGCGCTGTGGCTGATCGTGCTCCTCAAGCTGATCACGCCGCCGCTGTGGAATGTGGCGTTGCCGCTGATTCCGCCGGAAAAAACGCACAAAGCGCCGCTGCCGCCGACGGAATTGTCGATGCCGCCGGCGGAAGTGTTGCCACCGATTGAAATGGTAGATGCCAATGAGAGCGAATCGGAGCGGTGGGCAGTCCCCACCCTACAGCCATCAACGATAACGGATGCAGCGTATGAGCATGCCGACGCTGGTGGGTCGGGCACACTTGCCCGACATGCACAGCACGGGCATGCGAGTACGCCTGTCCATGCCACCCGAATCGCAATGTCGCAATGTTTCCTCATCTCCTGGATTGCGGGATCCATCCTGTGCATTTTCATTGTCACAGTACGCTTACGACGGTTTACGCGACTCTTAAACTTCGCCCACCCCGCCGACGCCCACACCCAAATGCAGGCCCGCGCCCTCTCTTCTCGAGTAGGAATGAAAAGCTCTCCCCGAGTCTGGTTCGTGCCCGGCCCACTGTGCCCGATGCTGTGGGCCTTTGGAAGCAAAGCAAAACTCCTCATTCCCGCCGGCCTGTGGGAACGACTTGAAGAAAGCCAGCGCTCAACGCTGCTTCTCCACGAACTGGCCCACTACCGCCGCGGCGATCACTGGATTCGCGCGCTGGAATTGCTCATCACCATTCTCTTCTGGTGGAACCCGATCGCCTGGTGGGCGCGGCACGAGCTGCGCGAGGCCGAGGAGCAGTGCTGCGATGCCTGGGTGATCTGGACGCTGCCGAAAGCCGCCCGCGACTATGCCATTGCCCTGATGGAAGCAATTGATTTTGTATCGACGACTCGCCTTGCTGTGCCGGTTTTGGCCAGCCCGATGGGCGAGTTTCACGATCTGAAAAGGAGACTGCTCATGATCAAGCAACATGCGCCGCGGGCGCTGGGGTGGCGGGGATTTTCGCTTCTGTGCGTGCTGGCCGCGACGCTCCTGCCGCTCTCGGCAACGCTGGCGCAGCAGGCCACCGCGCCGCCACCGGGACCTGCCGGTCTGCCGCCGACGGGCCCCGAGCCGGAGTTGCCGGTGGTGCCGGTGCAAACAACCGCTGCCCCCATCGCCGGCGATTTCACCATCGGCATCGCGCCCGCGACAAACGACAATGATCCAAACGCCGCCGCCCAGGGCGAAGCCCAGGCGCTGATGGAGGAGCTGAAGAAAACCAGCGATGAGATTGCCAAGCTGACGGTCCGCCTGCGCGCGGCGCAGGAGCGGCTGGCGCAAATCCAGCGAACCACCAATGTGGCAAATCCATTCCAAATCGCCCCCGCCCCGCCCACTGCCGAAGCCGTGCCGGGCGCAATTCCAGTGCCCCGCGGCCGCCCCCGCACCAATGGCTACGGCCCCGGAATGGGCGGCTATCCCGCGCCGGGAGAACGCAATGCGACTGTGCAGAACAACAACGTTGATCAGGAACGGCGTTTGCGCGCCGTCGAACAAAAACTCGACCGCCTGATCGAGGAGTTGCACGCGGCGCGAGAGCAGCGCAAGGACCAGCCGGATCAACCGGATCAACCCGCCCCACGCCGAGGCGGCTACGGCGGATTGCAAGCTCGCTGACTACACCGATTCTCGGTTTTTCATGAGGCATGGGTCTCTGAGCCAGACCTGTGCCTTTTTTTATTGCTTTGGATTCGCAATCGGGACGTCTTTGAAGACGATGTCGTTGCCTTTCCACACTTCAAAAAAATCGATGGGGTTGGCCGCTAGTTCAGGCTTGCTGCGGAAAATCAGATCCATCTTCTTTGGCTTAAGTCGTGTGACAAAGTGCTCGCCCGCCATTCCACTACCCCATCCGCCGCCACTCCCCTTGCGAAAGGTCATATCCCCGATGCGATACTCCTTGCCATCGACTAGTCCGAATACTTCAAATGCCAGATTGATTGGTGGCGCCTGCGATCGAACAGTCAGTCCGAAATAATCGTGCGCCCCACGAAATCCAAACTCATCGATAATCAGACTTTTCTGGATCGCATCCGCAAACTCCGGCGCCTCGACTATTTTCAAATACTCATCCGATGTTTTCTCGAGTACCTTGATCTTTGCGCGATGCACAAACTCTCCCCGCCAGACCGGCTTGGCGATCCTTGTCTCCTCATAGCTACCGGGTTTGCCGCGGTGGTATTCAATGAAATACGGAATTTCAATCTCATAGTCACCTGCGGTCTTCCTGGCCGAGCCTTTTGCAGTGTGGCCGCTCCCAAGGGGGAGCCCGCTCAAACCCCCACCATACGCGACCAAACCGGATCCTGGTTCGCCAGCCAATCCGTATTTCATCCACCATGTATCCTGCGGCAGCCATCGCTCGCCGTTCATCCAATACGGCACATCCTGTCCTACCAGTACGATGGGCCGCACCGTCCACTCGGTTGTAGTCAAATGGCGAAAAAACTGCTCGGTCTGCTCCGGCGCAAGCCTTCCTGCCTCATATTGATCCCACAGAAAACCAATTGATTGCATCGCTCTGCGCCTGGAGGGGGCATTCCATCGTTTTGTCTCGGGAAGACTCGCCCAGACCCAAAAATGCCGCTGCGCCACATCCGCCAGTTTCTCCTCCCAATAATTCGAGAGCGACCCAGCGCGCTTGCGCCGCATCAACTCCCACCACGCCCGTTCCTCGGTGGTGCCATCGCGCGCTTCCAGATCCTTCATCACCCAAGGCGCAGGCTTGTAGTGATACCAATCAACGCGACGATAGAACTCCATCCCGCCGTAAGTCACGGCCAGCATCAGCAGCAGCACCCCCGCCAGCCATGTGAGCAGGTGCCGCTGTCTTTGCCCAATGACGGTTCCCCGAGCTCCCAGAATCGATCCGCATTCCGGACATCGCTCGCTGGAAATATTATCCACCACATAATTGCACCGCCGGCAGCGGCGCTCGCCTCCCCGGCGACGAGAGTAAAGACCAATTTTGATCAACAGAATGCCCAGCAGCGCCATCGTCCCCAGGACTAAGATCAGAATGGTCGGGAAGGGCTGTAGCATCAGGTGTGTACACTAACATCCGGCCGCCCTGCAACACATTTGGGCCACACATTCAAATTGCGACTGTATGAAAATTAGGGTATCCTCAGGGATGCTCGAACTGGCGGTTGCTCAAGTCGATTTTCTGCGGGCGGTAAAGCCATGTTAAAGATCACAGGTAAAGGTTCCACAACGACTTGCGACGGAGTCACCCGCCGCGATTTCCTTCAGGTGGGAGCGCTTGGGGCGCTGGGGCTGACGTTGCCTCAGCTGATGGCCTACCAAGCCCAGGGGGCCGTCAAAAAAGATCATGACGACAACTCCGTCATCATGATCTTTAACCTGGGTGCGCCCAGCCAGGTTGATTTGTTCGATCCCAAGCCCGATGCCCCCGCCGAGATTCGCGGGCCGTTCAAGACCATCAAGACCGTGTCGCCGGATATTCAGCTGACCGAATTGCTGCCGATGCATGCAAAAATCGCGGACAAGTTTTCGCTGGTCCGCTCAATGAATCACACGGCCGCCGCGGTGCATGACACCGGCCATCAAATGATGCAGACCGGGCGGCTGTTCACCGGCGGGATCAATACGCCGCACGCCGGGTGTGCACTTACATATTTGAAGGGTTCGCGAAACGAGCTGCCCGCTCACATCGTCCTGCCGCAGGTCATGGGCAACACCGGCGGCGCGCTGCCCCACGGGCAGGATGCGGGATTTTTGGGCAAGGCGTTTGATCCGTTTGTGCTCAACTCCGATCCATCCAAGGCGGATTTCAAGGTGCCTGATCTGCTGCCGCCCAGCGAAATCGGCGAGGCGCGGATCGCGCGGCGTCAGAAGCTGCGCGAGATCGTCGATGACACCGTGAAAAATTTCGAAGGCAGCGAGTCGGCGAATTTGATGGATACGAATTTCAGCTCGGCATTTAAGCTGATGACCAGCACGAAGGCCCGCAACGCGTTCGACCTCTCCAAAGAACCCGAAGACGTTCGCAAGCGCTACGGCATGAGCCGATTCGGCCAGTGCTGCCTGCTGGCGCGGCGGCTGGTCGAAGCCGGCGTTCGCTTTGTCACTATCAACACCTTTATCACCGTTTTCGATGAGATCACCTGGGACATTCACGGCTCCAAGCCGTTTACCTCGATTGCCGGCATGAAGGACATCGTCTGCCCGATGTATGACCAGGGTTACAGTGCGTTGATCGAGGATCTCGACAAGCGCGGCATGTTGCCCAAGACGCTGGTGTGCAACCTTGCCGAATTCGGCCGCACGCCGCGAATCAACCCGGCCGGCGGGCGCGATCACTGGCCGCAGTGCTGGTCGGTCTATTTCGCCGGCGGCGGCGTCAAAGGTGGTCGCGTGGTCGGCAGGAGCGACGACAAGGGCGCCTATCCGACGGAACGGCCCACCACGCCGGCGGAAGTGGTGGCGACCATCTATCACAGCCTTGGCGTCGAGCTGGAAACCGAACTGCCCGGCCCGCAGTCGCGCCCGTTTGCAGTGGTCAATCCCGGCACCCGCGAGATCAAGGAATTGTTCTGATGAAGTTTTTTCGGCTCATCGCAATATTGGTTTTTTGCGCGTCCGCCGGGGCGTGGGCGGATGAAATCGCGCTGCTGCCGGCGCAGTTCAATCTCAACGGCCCCGAAGCGCGACAGACGCTGATTGTCGAGCAGAAGAAGGACAATCTTTACGTCGCACAAATCACCAAGGATGCGACATTCACTTCATCCGATGAAAACATTTTGAGAATCAAAAAGGGCGTCGCGATTCCGGTCGGAAATGGAAAAGCGACGATTACCGTCACCGCCAATGCCCAGACCGCAAAGGCCGAAGTCACGGTGACGGCCATGGACAAACCGTTCACCTGGAATTTCCGCAACGATGTTCAGCCGGTGCTGATGAAGGCCGGTTGCGCCACCGGCGCCTGTCACGGAGCGGCCTCGGGGCAGAATGGATTCAAGCTCTCGCTGCGCGGCTATGACGATGACGGCGATTGGCGGACGATCACGCACGGAACGCTGGGCCGGCGCGTGGTGCTGAGCGATCCGGGCGAGAGTTTGCTTCTGCTCAAGCCGACGCAGGCCGTGCCACACAAAGGCGGGGAGCGTTTCAAGCCTGATTCATTGGAGTATCGCATCCTGGCCGAATGGATCGCCGCCGGCACGCCGCCGCCGAGCGAATCTGATCCGCGCATCGAGCGAATCGAGATCATTCCCGATCGCGTCGTGCTCAAGGCCGGCATGGAGCAGCAACTCGTCGTCCTCGCTCATTACAGCGATGGCAGCACCAGCGATGTGACACACTGGTGCAAGTTTAATTCGACAGAGATGACCGTCACCTCCGTCAGCGACGATGGCCTCCTTAAGATTTCCGGCCAGGGCGAAGGCGCCATCACCGCGTGGTATCGCAGCAAGAACGCCGTCGCCGCGGTGACTGTCCCGTTCAAAAATGACCCGCCGGCGGACCTTTTCGCCAAGACCAACCATCGCAATCTTATCGATCAGCTGGTGCTCGAGAAGCTGGCTGCTCTGAACCTCGCGCCTTCACCCCTTTGCACCGATTCGGAGTTCATCCGCCGCGCATTTCTCGACACGATCGGTGTTTTGCCGACCTTGGACGAGACGAAAAAGTTCCTCGCCGATCCCTCGCCTGACAAGCGCGATCGCCTGATCGAATCCCTGCTCAATCGGCCGGAATTTGTCGATTACTGGTCGCTGAAATGGTCGGATCTGCTGCTGGTTTCCTCGCGCAAGCTCAATGCCCGCGCCATGTGGGCCTATTACAACTGGGTGCGTGACCAGGTGGCCGCCAACACACCGTGGGACCAGTTCGCGCGGCAGCTGGTGACCGCCAAAGGCAGCACGCTCGAAAACGGCGCGGCCAACTTCTATGTCATTCATGAAGATCCCAAGGACATGTCGGAGACGCTCAGCCTCTCGATGCTTGGCATGTCCGTCGGCTGCGCCAAGTGCCACAATCACCCGCTGGAGAAGTGGACCAACAATCAGTACTACGGCATGGCCAACCTTTTCGCTCGCGTGCGGACCAAAAACGCCGGCGGCGAGGGAAATTTCATCGTCTTTGCCGCCACCGAAGGCGACCTGGTCCAGCCGCTCACCGGCAAACCCCAGCCGCCGACGCCGCTGGATGCAAAATCGATCGACATCAACGCCACCGGCGATCGGCGCGAGGCTTTTGCCGAGTGGCTGACGTCGAAAGACAATCCATATTTCTCGCGGGCGATCACCAATCGCGTCTGGGCGAATTTCATGGGCGTCGGCCTCGTCGAAAAGGTCGATGACATGCGACTGACCAATCCGGCGAGCAATGAGAAGCTTCTAGCCGCACTGGCGAATCATTTGGTGGAGAACAAATACGATCTCAAGTCGCTGATGCGGCTGATTCTTCAGTCTGACACGTACCAGAGATCGAGCAAGGCCACGCCGCAAAATCAGGGCGATACGCGCTTCTACTCGCGCTATTACCCCAGGCGGATCATGGCCGAGGTGTTGTTGGACGCGTTCAGCCAGGTCGCCGGCGCGCCGACGAACTTCAAGGACTTCCCTGAAGGCTGGCGGGCGACGCAGTTGCCGGATTCGAACATCGATTCGTATTTTCTAAAGGCATTCGGAAGGCCCGACCGCTCCATCACCTGCGAATGCGAGCGGACCATCGATCCATCGATGGCCCAGGTGCTGCACATCGCCAACGGCGACACCATTAACAAGAAACTGGAGCAGAAAGGCAATCGCATCGACAAAGTCGTGGCAGCAAAGGCGGCGGATGAGGCGATTGTCGAGGAAGCTTATCTGACAGCGCTTTCGCGGCGGCCGACGGATGAAGAGAAGACGAAAATCATCGCCGTGCTTTCGCAGACCAAGCCGGCTGAGAAACGGGCTGCGATCGAGGACGTGTATTGGAGCATTCTGAGCAGCAACGAATTTCTTTTTAATCATTAATGAAGCGATTCTTCTGCATCATAGTTGTTTTCGCGCTCGCGGCTCCGGCGTTCGCCGCTGATGCCGCGCCCAAGGCGACCTATTCTCAGGTCCGGGCGATCTTCGCCCAGCATTGCCTCGCCTGTCACGATTCCAAGGAGCAGGAAGGGTCGCTGATTCTGGAGACGCATCAATCGCTGATGAAAGGCGGCGACAGCGGCGCGGTGATCGTTCCAGGGAAGGCGGCTGAGTCGTTGCTCGTGCAGCAAATCGAGCACGCCAAAAAGCCCTTCATGCCGCCGCCGAAAAAAGGTGACAAGCTTTCGCCGCAGGAAATCGCGGTGATTCGCGCGTGGATTGATGCCGGCGCGCCTGCTCCTCAGGCAGGCGAAGTGGCAGCGCCGACAACCAAGCCGGCCGTGCCGAAGATTCTCCCCAAATCTCCCCCACCGCGATCAATCTACTCCGCCGCCTACGCCGCCCCCCAAAAGCTTTTGGCCATTTCTCGCAACGAGCAGCTCGAGCTGGTCTCGCCAGAATCCCGCGGCCTGATCAGGACGCTCAAACCCGACATCGGCCGCATCAACGACATCAGCTTCTCCAACGATGGCACGCTCATCGCCGTCGCCGCCGGCCAAACCGCTCGCATCGGCCAGGCGAAAATCTTTAACGCCGCCACCGGCGATTTGCTGAAAAAATTCGAAGGTCACAAGGACGCGATGTACGCCGTCGCCATCTCTCCCAACAAGCAAATCCTCGCGACCGGCAGCTACGACCAGAAGATCATCCTCTGGGACATCGCCAGCGGCAAAGTGATCAAAGAGCTCGACGGCCACAACGGGGCTGTCACCGACCTGGCCTTTCGTCCCGACGGCAAAGTCCTCGCCTCGGCCAGCGCCGATCGCACGGTCAAACTGTGGGAGGTCGCCTCCGGCAAGCGCCTGGACACGTTTTCCGAATCGCTCAAGGAGCTCAACGCCGTCGCCTTCTCTCCCGACGGCAAGCGCGTCGCTGCCGGCGGCGCAGACAATCGCATTCGCATCTGGAACGTCAGCGAAGCCGCCACCGAAGGCTCCAACTCGATTCAATTCGCGCAGTTCGCCCACGAAGGCGCGATTCTTCGCCTCGCCTGGTCCCCCGACGGCAAGACGATCATCTCCAGCGCCGACGACAAGACTGTGAAAGTGTGGGACACGAGCAACATGAACCCGAGGCTCGTGCTGCCCTCCCAGGCCGACTGGCCGACGGGTTTGGCGCTGGTGAGTGAAGATAAAGCCGCCGCTGTCGGCCGCCTCGACGGCACGATCAATTACTACGACATCGCCACCGGTAAAATCGTCCCGCCGCCCAAGCCGGAGCTGGCTTCCATCGAGCCGCGCGGCATGCAGCGCGGAAATACGATCAAGGTGAAGATCACCGGCAAAAATCTCGCGACCGCGAGCGCCGTCAAGACATCCGATCCAAAACTCGTCGCCAAACTTCTCCCCGATGATGCGGGCCGTGCCGATTACGTCTTTGCCGAGCTCACCGCCCCTGCCGATCTCGCTCCCAACTCCTACGACATCACCATCACCAGCGCCGGCGGCGCAAGCAACGTTCAAAAGGTTCTGATCGACACCATCCCACAGGTCGTTGAAGTCGAGCCCAACGATTCCCCCGCCGCCGCAACTTCCGCCAGCTCCAGCGCGATCGGCGTGAGCTTCTGGGGCAAATTCGACCGCCGCGGCGATAGCGATTGCTTCGCCTTCGACGCCGCCGCCGGGCAGACCATTGTCTTCGACGTCGCCGCCCAGCGCATCGGCTCCAAAGCGGACGTCGTACTGACTTTGTTCGATCAAACCGGCCGCGTCCTCGCCTCCGCCAATCAATTCGACAAGGAAGCCGATCCCCTCCTCGCCCACACCTTCTCATCTCCCGGCCGCTACGTCATTCGCGTGACCGACCTCCTGGCCAGCGCGTCGGCCGAGCATTTTTATCGCCTCTCCGTCGGCCCCTTCGCCTACGTCACCGCAGCCTATCCGATGGCCGTCGCCCAAAACTCGCAAAACACCATCCAGCTCGCCGGCTACAACCTCGCGAACGCCACGATCCCATTGAAATCCGCCGGCCCGGGTGAAATCGATGTGCCGCTCGATCCAAACGTCTATCGCACGCGAAAAGCGATGAAAGTCTTGGTCAGCGCGACGCCTGAGCCGATGGAAATCGAGCCCAACGACGCGCCACAGCAGGCCACCGCCATCAGCGTCCCCGCCAACGTCAACGGCCGTATCGGCCCGACGACCCAGCCCAGCTCAATCGACATCGATCTCTATAAGTTTGAAGCGAAAAAAGGCCAGAACTATGTGCTAGAAACTCTCGCCTCGCGCCGTGGCTCGCCGGTCGATACCAAAATCGAAATTCTTCGCCCCGACGGCTCGCCCGTCGAGCGCGTCATCCTCAAAGCCGTCCGCGATTCCTATATCACTTTTCGCGGCTTCGACGCCGGCGCCGGCGGCGCGCGTCTGCAAAACTGGGAGGAGATGGAGCTCAACCAGTTCCTCTACATGCAGGGCGAAGTGGTGAAATTGTTCCTCGCTCCGCGCGGCCCCGACTCGGAATTCAACTTCTACACCTCCGCCGGCCGCCGCCGCTGCTATTTCGACACCAGCGCCACCGCCCACGCCCTCGACGAGCATTGCTACATCGTCGAGCCGCTCCCCCCCGGCTCAAAATTCCCCGCCACCGGCCTGCCGGTGATCCCGCTCTACTACGCCAACGACGACGATGGCCTGCGGCAATTGGGCAGCGACTCGCGCCTCACCTTCACTGCTCCCGCCGACGGCAGTTATCTCGTGCGCGTCAGCGACGTCCGCGGCTTCTCAGGTGACCGCTTCACCTATCGCCTCACCGTGCGCGAAGCCAAACCCGATTTCAACGTCGTGCTTGAAGGCGTGAACCCCAGCATCCCCACCAACGTCGGCCGCGCTTTTTCCGTCCGCGTCGATCGCATCGACGGCTTCGAAGGCGAGATCAAAGTCGATATCAAGGACATTCCCGCCGGCTTTGTCATTTCCAATCCGCTGATCATCGAAGCCGGCCATACCAGCGCAAGCGGCACTATTTACGCCTTCCCCGACGCCAAGGATCAGCCGGCCAACGTGAAAACGAAGCTGACCGCGACCGCTATGATCGACGGGAAGCCGATCACCAAGCCCGTCAATGATTTCCCCCGCATCACTCATTTCAAAGGCAATCCCGGTTTGCAGGTCACACTCGAGCCGCCCTACGAGAATGTCCTCCTCTTTAATGAAGGTCATGGGGTGCCAACAACGCAGCCTTATGTCGGCGCGGGCAGAGAAAACATTTACAGCCCGACCACGCGTCCCACCACTCGCCCTGCCGAGTTCATTCCCGAGGAACTCACCATCGCCCCCGGCCAGATGATCCCCGCCATGCTCACGATTAAGCGCAACGGCACCGCCGGCCCCATCTCCTTCGACGTGGACAACCTCCCCTTCGGCATCATCGTCGCCGACATCGGCCTTAACGGCGTGCTCATCCCCGACGGCCAGAGTGAGCGGCAGATCTTCATCAGCGCCGCTGCAATAGTCCCCGAGGGTGATCGCCTCTGCTACGCCAAGGCCCGCGAGGCCGGCAATCCCACGTCGCTGCCGCTGCTGCTGCATGTGCGCAAGCCCATGGCAAAGTAGCCGCCCTTTTCCTCCATATTCTCCATCTTCAACGCCTTTCGACATGTTCTTCGGCATGTCCTTCTTTTCACGTTGACAGCAATAAAGCGGCAAACCTACGTTGCATTTCCGCACGTTTAACCAAAGGCCACCATGCAATCGCCACAGCCGCACATTGAAAACTTGGAATCGCGCCGGCTTCTCTCCGACGGGGCCCTCGACAACACCTTCGCCGGCGGCGGCTTGTTCACCGATCCGCAGATGACGGCCATCCTCGACATGGCAGTGCAGAAGGACGGCAAGGTCGTGGCCGTGGGATATCGCAACAACGCTTCGGCGACCAGCTCCAACGCCATGGTCAGCCGCTTCAACGACGATGGCACGCTCGACAGCTCCTTTGGAAGCGGCGGGCACGTCACCATCGACTTTGGCCGCAGCAGCACCGGCCGCGCCGTGGCGATCGCAAGCGATGGCAGCATCATTGTGGCCGGAGCAGTCGGCGGCGCGGGCAGCGGCGGATCGGTCGGATCCGACATAGCGCTGGCGCGCCTCAACGCCAATGGCACGCTCGACAACTCCTTCACAAGCGACGGGCAGGTCATCACCGACCTGGGCGCTTTGGCCTCCTCTGAAACCGCCGTCGATGTGGGCATCGATGGCGATGGGCGCATCGTCGTCGGGGCACAGAACAATTCACAACAGCGCAGCGGCTGGACCCTGCTGCGCTATCTCGGCAACGGCGGCCTCGACACCACTTTCGGCACGAGCGGAATCGTCAGCGAGCCCGGCGGCACTCTCAATGCCATCGAAGTGCAGAAAAACGGAAAAGTGGTGACCGCCGGCGAGCTGGACGAAGCCTGCTCCGGCGTCCCCCCCTGCACCGCCAGCACCGCCGCCGTCCTGCGATATACCGCAGGCGGAGCGCGCGACGCCACCTTCGGCGTCCGCGGCGTGGCCGCCAATTCCATCCAGACCACCGGCCAGGAGCACGTCGCCTTCACCGACCTCGCGTTCCAGGGCAGGAAAATTATCGCGGTGGGACTCAGGCAGACACAAAACGCCGCCGACGTCATCGCCGCCCGCTTCAGCAAAGCTGGAATCCGCGAGCATGCCTTCGACACTTCCTCCGCGGCGGCCTTGCCCGGCGATCGCACCGTCATGCGCAACAGCGACGTGGAAGTCCAGGTCCAGCCGGACAACAAGGTGGTGATCGGGTTTACCTCCAGCACCCTCGCCAATCGCGAGCAGAAGTTCTCCGTGGTCCGCCTGGAAAAAGGCGGCGAGTTGGATCAATCCTTCGGCCCTGGCAACACCTCAAACGGCGGCGTCACAACCAGCGGCCTCCTGGTGTTCATCAATTTCGGCAACGCGTTCGACATTGGCGACGGCACAGTCCTCATCGGGGGGTTCAGCACGCAGACACGCCAGGAAGTAACGCCCACCGGCGGCGGCATGACCAACATCAACTTCGATGATCAGCTCGGCAATCTGCACGCCCTGGCGCTGCAAAACAACGGCCGGATCATCACTGCCGGCAGGGCTTATGACATCTCACCAGGAAATCCCCAGCAAGCCTCGGCCGCCGTTGCGGCGCTGGAAGGCGGATTCGAAAACTCCGTCGGCCCCGACCGCGAGCCGCCCCGGGCCGTTCTTCAGACCACTCATCCCGAAGCACGCGGCACGGAAACACAAATCATCGTCCGCTACATCGACAACCGCGCCATCAACGTCAGGACCATCGACCACAAAGACTTCGTCATCACCGGCCCCAACGGCTTCCGCAAAACCGCCAAGGTCCTGCGCATCAACGGCAACAGCGACGACGTGCGCGTCCTCTATTCCTTCGGCGCGCCCGGCGGCCACTGGAACCGCGCCGACGAAGGCCTCTACATCATCAGGCTTCAGGAGCGCCAGATTAAAGATGTGGTTGGAAACTTCGCGCCGCCCGAGGAGCTGGGACGATTCCGCGTGCAATTCGCGCCGAGGTAGCAATCACTTCGCGATCAACCGCGCCACTTCCTGGCAATCCTTGTCGCCGCGCCCCGAAAGGTTCACGACGATCACCTGATCGCGCTTCATCGTCGGCGCAGTCTTCGCAACCTGGGCGATCGCGTGCGCCGATTCCAGCGCCGGCAGAATCCCCTCCAGCTCCGCGAGCATCCGAAACGCCTCCAGCGATTCGGCGTCGCTGATCGATTTGTATTCAACCCGCCCCGAGTCCTTCCAATACGAGTGTTCCGGCCCGACGCCCGGATAATCCAGCCCCGCCGAGACTGAATGCACATCCGCCGTCTGCCCATCTTCATCCTGAAGGACGTAGGATAGCGAGCCGTGCAGGACGCCGGGTTTGCCGAATGAAAGCGTCGCCGCATGCTGGCCGAGGGCGCTACCGCGTCCGCCGGCCTCCACGCCGATCAGCTTCACCGACTTGTCTTCAATAAATGGATAAAAAATCCCCGCCGCGTTCGACCCGCCGCCGACACAGGCGATCACGCAGTCGGGCAATCGTCCCTCCACCTTCATGCACTGCTCGCGCGTTTCATTCCCGATGCACGCCTGAAAATCGCGGACCATCATCGGGAACGGATGGGGACCTGCGACGGATCCAATGATGTAATGGGTGTGCTCCACGCTGCCCATCCAGTCGCGCAGCGCCTCGTTGAGTGCATCCTTGAGCGTCTTGCTGCCGCTGTGCACCTCGATGACATTCGCCCCCATCAGCTTCATGCGAAAAACGTTCAAGCTCTGCCGCCGCACATCCTCCGCGCCCATGTAAACATCGCATTTCAGATCAAACAGCGCCGCCACCGTCGCCGTCGCCACGCCATGCTGCCCGGCGCCGGTCTCGGCGATGATGCGCTTTTTGCCCATGCGCTTCGTCAGCAGCCCCTGCCCGATGGTGTTGTTGATCTTGTGAGCGCCGGTGTGGTTGAGATCTTCGCGCTTGAGATAGATCCTCGCCCCGCCCAGTTTCTCCGTCAGCCGCCGCGCGAAATACAGACGCGACGGCCGCCCCACATAATCATGCAGATACGCCTCGAACTCGCGCATGAACGACGCATCGGCCTTGGCGCGCTTATATTCCGCATCCAGCTGCTGCAGCGCCGCCACCAGCGTCTCGGGCACAAAAATCCCGCCATAAGGCCCGAAATGCCCGGCCGTATCCGGAAGCGAGGCGAGCGAGGAACTGGCTGTCGGTGGCATGGGCTTATGGTAGGGCGTTGCGCATAAAAAAACGAGGCGGAAACGGTGGTCGTTTCCGCCTCGCTGGTCAAGTAAAACACTAACAGGAGAGACTATTCCTGCCCTGTTGATGCCATGCCGCTGGGGCGCGAGCTCATCGGCCGCCCATTGGCCGCCTTGCCGTAATCGTTGTACATGCTCATGCCCACCGCGTCCCCGGCCCCGGGCTGACCGGCATGAATGCCCTGGTATTCATGATAATCGCGCGCTGCCGGCGTGCTGTTGCTGCAACCGACGCCCACTGCCATCCCGCTCATAAAAACCAAGCCGAAAAGGATCGTGCGCTTCATGTGTTACTCCTGGCCGGGCATTACCGCCGCAGCCTGTGTTGAATCGGCTGGGCACAGCGACCGATTAACCGTTTTCTCGGATATCAGTACTGGTTTTGGCTGATTTATCGGACCCTGGTGGAGAAGATTGCCGGTTGTGAGGATTTGGCAGCCGCCCGTCTGTCCTTACAATATCCCCTCAACAGGAGAAGAACCTATGCGAAAGCTAATGTGGTGCGTTGCACCGGTGATCGTGGCGGGAGCGTTCTGGATGGGCCGCGTGTCGGCCGCCGATAAGCCGCAAAATCGTTTCTTCGAATTGCGGACCTACACCGCCGTCGATGGCAAGCTCGATGCGCTCAATGCGCGCTTCCGCGATCACACCTGCAAGCTGTTTGAAAAGCACGGGATGACCAACATCGGCTACTGGACGCCGGCCGAGGGCGATAAGTCCAAGAACACGCTGATTTACATCCTCGCCTTCCCGGACAAAGAAGCTCGCAACAAGGCGTTCAAGGAGTTCGGCGCAGATCCCGAGTGGCAATCTGCCCAGAAGGCATCCGAAGCCAACGGCAAGCTGCTGGTCAAGGCGCCCGAGTCGGTGTTTCTGACGCCGACGGATTATTCACCAATGAAGTAAATGCGCTGGCTGCTTTCTTTGCTTTTGATCGCAATCACTGCATCGGCGCGCGCCGATGAGCCGGCTTGGGTTGCGCCCATGAAGCAGGTGCACGCGAAATTCACCGGCAAGGCCGGCACCTTCGCCCAGTTCGGCGATTCCATCACGGTGACGATGGCCTATTGGGCCGGGCTGCGCTACGAGCACAAAAACCTGGACGCGCCGGCACAGAAGGCTTTTGAGCTGGTCAATAGCTACATGCTCAAAGACTGCTGGGACAAATGGAAAGGCCCCGACTTTGGCAGCAACGGCTCGATGACCATCCGCTGGGCCGACGAGAATGCCGATCGGTGGATCAAAAAGCTGAATCCCGAGGTGGTGCTGATCATGTTCGGCACCAACGACCTGAATCAGCTCAAGATCGACGAGTACGAAGCCAAGACCCGCGCCGTCGTCAAAAAATGCCTCGACAACGGCAGCATCGTCATCCTCAGCACCATCCCGCCGCGCAGCAGTAAACTTGATCAATGCCGTCAGTTTGCTGCAGTCGTGAAAAAGATCGCCGACGAGCAGAAACTGCCGCTGATCGATTATCTCGAAGAGTGCCTCAAGCGCCGCCCCGACGACTGGGACGGCACCCTCTCCAAATTCAACGACGGCAACAAGGATGTCTATCAGGTCCCCACCCTGATCAGCCGCGACGGGGTGCATCCATCAAATCCCAAGAAATATTCCGGCGATTACAGTGAAGAAGGCCTGCGCAGCAATGGCTTTGCGCTGCGAAACTATCTCACCCTGCTCGCGTACGCCGATGTCATTCAGAAAGTGTTGAAATAACGGTTGGAATACCTTCAGAACTACAACCCGCTCAACAACGCTTTCCTCTCAACGCTCTGCGCCGCGCTACCGGTGGTGACGCTGCTTTATCTGCTCGCGCTCCACCCCACCAAATCCAACCGCGGCGATTTTCACAAGGGCATCGCCGCGCACAAAGCCGGAGCGATTGCCGTCTTCGTGGCGCTGCTGATCGCCCTTTTCGTCTTCAAGATGCCCCCCAAAACCGCCGGCATGTCGCTGCTCTATGGCGCGGCCTTCGGACTCTTCCCAATCGGCTGGATCATCATCGCCGCGATGTTCCTTTACACCATTACCGTCGTCAGCGGCCTTTTCGAAGTGCTCAAAGATTCAGTCGCCTCACTGTCCAATGATCGGCGCGTTCAAGCAGTCCTCATCGCCTTCAGTTTCGGCGCGTTCATCGAAGGCGCAGCTGGCTTTGGAACGCCCGTGGCCATCTCAGGCGCACTAATGGTCGGCCTCGGTTTCCGCCCGCTTGAGGCCGCCATCCTCTGCCTGATCGCCAACACCGCTCCCGTCGCCTATGGCGCGCTGGGCACTCCCATCATCGGCCTCACCAGCGTCACCGGCATCCCCGAGATGCTCATCAGCAAAATGGCCGCCCGGCAATTGCCTTTCTTCTCGCTGATCGTGCCGGTGTGGATGGTCGCCGTCCAGGTACGCATGGATCGCCAACCCTGGCGGCGCGTCTGGGAGATCTGGCCGGTGCTGCTCGTGGCCGGAGGATCATTCGCCATCACGCAATTCTTCATCGGGAACTTCATCAACTTCCAACTCGTCGATATCCTGGGCGGAGTCGCATCGATGGTCGCCGTCGCACTCTTCACACGAATCTGGCGGCCCGCTCATCCATACGGAGCGCCAACCGAATCAGTCGCAGCCATCCCCACCGAAAAACCTGCGAGCATCCCCGTACTGGATTATCAGCGCCGCCATCCGCCGTCGCTGGTATTTCGCGCTTGGCTGCCCTGGGCACTGCTTACGGTAGCCGTCTTCTGCTGGGGCTATCCGAAGATAAAAGATCGAGTCGAAAAAATGCCCGGCGCGGTATTGGTCCAAGAAGTGCCCCACGTCCACGGCGTCGTCTATCGCACCGCGCCAGTTGTCAAAAACAAAACGATCGACGCGGCAAAGTTCAGGTTCAACTGGCTCACCGCCGCCGGCACCGCCATCATGGTTTCCGCTCTGGTCTCAGGTCTCATCGCCGGTCTGAGCCCCGCGCAGTGGCGGCAAAGCATTTCCATCACCGCCTCCCGTCTGCGCCTTCCGCTTCTGACCATCTGCCTCATCCTCGCGATGGGATTCATTACAAAATATTCAGGCATGGACGCCGTGCTTGGCCTGGCGTTTACCCACACCGGGAAAATCTATCCCTTCTTCGCCGCCATGCTCGGTTGGCTCGGCGTCGCCCTCACCGGCTCGGACACCTCCTCGAATGTCATGTTCGGATCGATGCAGAAGATTACCGCCGAGCAGGCCGGTCTGCCGGTGGTGTTGATCGTCACCGCCAATTCCACCGGCGGGGTTATGGGCAAGATGATCGATGCTCAATCGATCGTCGTCGCCACCGCCGCCTGTTATGAAGACCGCGAGGAGGGAAAACTGGCCGCCGGACCCATCTTCCGCGGCGTTTTCATCCATTCTTTGCTGCTGGCGATGCTCATGGGGATCCTGGTTATGCTCCAGGCTTACGTTTTTCCCGGCATGATCCCGAAATAACAGCTTCCACGAAGCGACTGTATTTGTAATGGCGGAAGGTGTGCCCCCCGTGTCATCATTTTTCTCTGTTGGCTGGCATCTGCGGCCGTACAAGAATGAGCGTGCATTTTGATAAGTGCGCTTGCAACAAATTCTTTGCTCTTTCGTCCCTGTTCTATTATGTTTGCCATTGCGGACATGCGCTGGGGCTCACGCGATACCGCAAAATTCATTCGACAGGCGAATTGATTGCCCTCTCGGCCATATGATTCCCCGCCGCGACGGCACATCTCGCCCTTTTGCAAAGGTTTGACGCGTGAGAAAATTTCTCCGTATCTTCCTGATCATCGTCGTGATTCTGGCCGGCCTCGGCTTCCTGGGCGGCTGGCTGGTCAAGAAAAACATCTCCAGCGGACCGGAAGTGCCGACGGTTCGCATCGAGCCCGTCACGCGCGGCAACCTGATCGAAACCATCAGCGCTCCCGGCGAGGTCGAGGCGAAGACCAAGGTTTCCATCAGCGCCCGCGTCGCCGCCCGCATCCTCGAGCTGCCGTATAAAGAAGGCGACAAAGTTTACAAAGGCAGCCCCACTACCAAACCGTCGATTCTGGTGAAGCTGGATGACACCGAGCTTGCGGCCGCGCTGCTCTCGGCCAGAGCCCGCTACGCGGCTCAGGAAGCACAGATCAAGGTGTCTCAACAGCAGATCGCCGCTTCCCGCGCCCGCCTTGCCTCCAGCCGGGTTACGCTCGCCGAAGCCGAGCGTGACTTGAAACGCCAATTGGATCTGGGCACCGATGCCGCCCGCGCGACCGTGGAGCAGGCCCAGACGAAAGTGGACGAGCTTAAATCGAATCTTCTCGCCGCCGAAGAGAGTCTCAACGCGGACCAGACCGGCCTGGAAGTGATGCGCCACAACCTCGAGGCCGCCGACGCCGAAATCGCCCGGGCCAAGGATAATTTAAGCTACACCGTCATTACTTCGCCTATCGACGGCATCGTCACCCGTCTCAATGCCGAAGTCGGCGAGCTGGTCATGACCGGCACCATGAACAACGCCGGCACAGTGATCATGGAGGTCGCCGACCTGTCGCAGATGCTGCTCAAGGCCCGCGTTGATGAGACTTCGATCGCCGACGTGCAGGTCGGACAAAAATCGACTATCCGCATGGAGGCCTATCGCGACAAAGTCTTCGAAGGCACCGTCGTTTCCGTCGCCCTGGCCAATTTCGATCCCAACATGGCCCGCGGCGCAAGCAACCGCTTCATGATGGGGAACAACGACGGCACCAAGTTTTACGTGTCGGAAATTCTCCTTAAAACCGACGGCCAGCGCATCTTTTCCGGCCTCACCGCCGATGTGGACATCGAAACCAAGCGCTGGGACAACGTGCTGAAGATCCCCAGCCAGGCCGTGCTCGGCCGCGCTGTCGATGAGCTTCCCCAGGACCTTCGCGACAAGCCGGAAGTGGATAAGACCAAGACGATGGTGCCCGTCGTTTATCGCGCGGTGAACGGCAAAGCCGTCGTCACGCCGGTGAGCATCGGCGGCAGCGACCTCACCCACACGGTCATCAAATCCGGCCTCTCGGAAAACGATTCGATCATCACCGGTCCCTTCAAGGTGCTTGAATCGATCGCCAACGATCAGCAGATCAAGGAAGACCGCGCCACCACGCGCCCGACCACCAAGCCATCGACGACCCAGCCCGCCAACCCGGCCTCGCCCGCGCCAACCGTGGCAAAGGGGGCATAATGCCAGTCATTTCCATTCAGAACATCACTAAAGTCTACACCGTCGGCCCCGAAGAAATCCGCGCACTCAACGGCGTTGATTTCAGCGTCGAAAAAAATGAATACGTGGCGGTCATGGGCACCAGCGGCTCGGGCAAGAGCACACTGATGAACATTCTGGGCTGCCTCGATCGGCCCACCAGCGGAACTTATGAGCTGGATGGAAAATTGATCTCCAGGATGGGCGCGGCCGCCCTGGCGCAGGTGCGAAATGAGCGCATTGGCTTTGTTTTTCAATCCTTCGAGCTCATGCCGCGCCTGACCGCGCTGAAAAACGTCGAATTGCCGCTGATTTACTCCAAGAACGGCTGGTGGCGGCGCGGTGCGCTGGCCAAACAGGCTTTGGACACCGTCGGCCTCGCCGATCGCGTTCGCCATCGCCCCAATCAGCTCTCCGGCGGACAAAAACAGCGCGTCGCCATCGCCCGGGCACTGGTGGCGCGGCCGGCGATCCTCCTGGCCGACGAACCAACCGGAAATCTCGACTCGGCCACCAGCGAGGAAATCCTCGCCCTCTTTGATGAGCTGCATCGCTCCGGGCAGACGATCATCATGGTCACGCACGAGCCCGATGTCGCCCGCCACGCCCGCCGCATCATTCGAATGAAGGATGGAAAAATCGTCTCCGATCTTCCCTCCGACCGCGATGTGGGTATTCAGACTCCCGAGCCTCCCGCCGCGCGTCCTCCGCTGGCCGAAGCGGCCGCACCTGTTGAAGCAGTAAAATCCGAGAGGGGGCCGGCATGGCAATAATCCGCCTACCGTTTGTCGTTGTGATTCTCATCTACCAGAGCGTCGTGCTGGCGCTGGGGCAAATCTGGGCGAACAAAGTCCGCTCCACACTCACCACCATCGGCATCGTCATTGGCATTGCATCGGTGACCGCCGTCGTCGCCGTCCTGACCGGACTTCGCTCCAACGTGCTCAGCGAGTTCGAATCCTTCGGCACCAACAAAATCTTTATCTTCCCCGACTGGCGCGGCGCGCGACGCGCCAACATTCCCTGGCAGCGCATCATGTTCCGCCCGGAGCTGTTTGACGGCCTGGTCGAGCATTGCCCCTCGGTTTCCGGATTGACGCGCATGAACGGCTTCTACGGCAATTCATCCGTCTCCTACGCCGGCCGGATCGAGCCCAATCCGCAGATCCAGGGCATCGAGGCATCCTGGCACAAGATCGAGAATCGCCGTGTCATCATGGGGCGCGAATTCAGCCTCATCGACAACGAGCACGCCCGCCCCGTCTGCATCATCAACACCAAGACGCAGCAAAAGCTCGGCCTGCCCAAAGACCCCATCGGCGAAACCCTCGTCGTCGCCAAAACCCGCTTCCTCATCGTTGGAGTGATCGAAAGCAAATCCGACTCGTCCATGTTCGGCGAGAATCGCACTGGCATCGAGGTTCTGCTCCCGTTCCGCACCGTCCGCCAGATGCGGCCCTGGGGAGGCATGCACGTGATTGCCGCAAGCAAGAACCCCGAAGTCTCCGAAGAGGCGCAGGCCGAAATTAAATTCTTCATGCGCAAAAAGCGCGGCATCAAGCCGGGAGAGCCCGACACCTTCGGCGTCGAGGCCGTCCAGCAGTTCGTCGATCAATTCCGAAAAATTTCCGCAACCGTGACCATGGCCGCCACCGGCGTCGTTGGCATTTCGCTCCTGGTAGGCGGCGTCGGCATCATGAACATCATGCTGGTGTCGGTTTCCGAGCGCACCCGCGAGATCGGACTGCGCAAAGCAGTCGGCGCGCGCCCATCGGCGATTCTCCTTCAATTCCTCGTCGAAGCGGTCATGCTCTGCTTCCTGGGGGGATTGCTGGGCGTCCTTGGAGGACAAGGCCTGACCATGGCCGTTGCGCAAATTCCCGATGCGCATTTGGAAAAAGCACACATTCCTGGCTGGGCACTGGCGATGTCCTTTGGCTTTGCCGGCGCTGTCGGGTTGATCTTCGGCATGTTCCCGGCCATCAAAGCGGCAAGGCTCGATCCCATTGAGGCACTCCGGCATGAATGAAAAGGCTTCTCCTCCGCATCCTATGTCCCTTGTCCCTCGTCCCTTGTCCCTCCTTTGGGTCCTGGGTCTTCTACTCTCCGGCTGCATCAAAGACTTCGGCACTGGCGGCACCGGCGAGCTGGTCGTCCCGCGCTCGCAGCTCCGCGAGATCAACACAACCGATCTTCCACCCGCCGTCCCCATGCCCACCACGCAGGAAGCCGCCGCCCTTCCCACCACCCGCCCGGCGACGCGTCCGGTGCACCAGATCGAGGTGACCATCGAGCAGGTGCGCCGCCTCGCTCTGCAAAACAATCTCGATTTAAGGGTCGATCTGCTTGATCCGACAATCGCCCGCGAATCAGTGAAAGAAGCCGAGGCACAGTTCGAATCACTCTTCTTCACCGACGCCAGCTATACCAAGGCCGACCAGCCAACCGACAGCACTCTCGACAGCTCACAATTCGAGGGCGTCAACGTCACCCCGGGCGTTCGCATCCCCCTGCGAACCGGTGGAACCATCCAGTTTTCCGTCCCCATGAGCCGCTCTGAGACCAACAACGATTTTGCCACGCTCAACCCCTCCTACACCGCCAATTACTCCGCCAGCATCACCCATCCCCTGTTGCGCGGCGCGGGGTTTGGAGTCAATGCACAACCGATCCGCATTGCTTTCTATGCCTTTCAGCAAAGTGAAGCGCGCACCAAGCTGGAAGTGATCCGCGTGCTCGCCGCCGCCGATCGCGTCTATTGGCGGCTTTACGCCGCCCGCCGCGAGTTGGAAGTTCGAAAGAGCGAATATGACCTGGCCGTCGCCCAATTGGAGCGCGCCCGCCGGCAGGTCCGCGCCGGTACGGCGGCCGATCCAGAGATTGTCCGCGCCGAATCCGGCGTGGCCGATTCTCTCGAAGCCATCATCAACGCCGAAAATGCCGTCCGCGACCGTCAGCGCGACATCAAGCGCATTCTCAATCAGCCCGGCCTGGAGATGGAGACCGAGACCATCGTCATCCCCGCCACCAAGCCCGGCGCGCTCTTTTACAAGCTGAATCCCGACCATGTCGTGCGCATTGCGCTCGCGCAGCGCATGGAAATGCTGGAAACCGAGCTCCAGATCGCCCAGAACACCAGCGACATCGACGTCGCCCGCAACGGATTGCTCCCGCTGGTCAACATGGACTACACCTACGACGTCCCCGGTCTCGGCGGCAGCTTCAACGAGGCCTTCGGCAAAGCCGGCAATCACAATTTCGACACCCATCGCGTCGGCCTGCACGTGGAAGTTCCACTGGGCAACGAAGCCGCCAAGGCCCGCCTTCGTCGCGCACAGCTCACGCGCCTGCAAACGCTGGCCACCAAGGAGCAGCGCATCGCCCAGATCACTCAGGAGGTCCTCAACACGATCGATCAGCTCGAAGCCAACTGGCAGCGCATCCTGGCCGCCCAGAAGCGCATCATCTATGCCCAGCGCGTGCTCGACGTCGAAACTCGGCAGTTTGGCCTCGGCCTGCGCACCTCCACCGATGTCCTGGATGCCCAGACCAAGCTCGCCAACGCCCAGTCCGCCGAAATCTCCGCCGTCACCGATTATCAGATCAGCCAGGTGGACATCGCCTTCGCCACCGGCACCGTGCTGGGCGCAAGCAAAGTCGTCTGGCAACCCGCTACCTTAAAAAAATAGTTCGCCTATGATTGTGCGGCAGCACTTTCTATGGCCTCGACGCCCAAAGCCACCATCCTGGTCATCGATGACGAGCCCGATCTCCTGGAGCTCGTGGAGTTCAATCTGAAAAAAGACGGCTACGAAACCATCGTCGCCCGCAACGGCCAGAGCGGATTGGACATCGCAAAAAAACACATCCCCGACCTGATCATCCTCGACATCATGATGCCCGGCCTGGACGGCCTGGAAGTCTGCCGCGAGCTGCGCGCCGATCAGCGCACCCGCCAGATCCCCATGATCATGCTCACCGCCAAAACCGCCGAAGCGGATCGAATTGTCGGCCTGGAGCTGGGCGCCGACGATTATGTCACCAAGCCCTTCAGCCCGCGCGAGCTGGTGGCCCGCGTCCGCGCCCTGCTCCGCCGCGCCACCAGCACCCAGGAAGCGCCGACCGTGATTCGCCAGGGTGAAGTGCTGATCGATCTCACCCGCCATGAAGTCACCTCCGCCGGAAAGCACGTGACGCTCACCCCAACCGAATTCCGCATCCTGCATTTCATCGCCGCCCGACCGGGGCGCGTGCTCTCGCGCGAGCAGATCATCGAGGCCGCCGTCGGCAACGACATGGCCGTCTTCGACCGCACCATCGACGTGCACATCGCCGCCATCCGCCGCAAATTGGGCAAGGCCGGCGACCGCATCGAAACCATCCGCGGCTTTGGCTATAAATGGCGCGAGGGCGACGAACCCTTCTCAAAGGGGTGATTGTTGCTCAACAGCATTTTTCTTCGCCGGCTGCTGCTTCCGCTGGTGGGAGTGCTGTGTTGCGCCCTGACCATCATTGCCATCGTTGCCCTCCTTGAGCTGATGCCGGAAACAACGGCAAACGCGCCGCACCATCGTTCCCTGATTGTGCTGGTGGCGACCATCGCGACATTGATCCTCGCAATCGGCTGGGCCAGCTGGATCGTCTGGCGCTATCGCCGCAGCGAGGGCGAACTCATCGGCGATGCGCTGAACAAGGCGCTTTCGCGCACCCAGGCCGCTTCATCGCCACAGAATCCACCGCTTTTCCCCCAGGTCGTGGACGATGTTTTCGCCTCGTTCCAGAAGGTGATGAGCGAAGCTTCGCAGGACAAGGCACAACTCCTGACCATCATTGCCAGCATGAGCGAGGGACTGATTGCTATCGATAACCAGCAGCGAATCCTCCTGGTCAATCGCGCGGCGACGCAGCTGATGAACCTCAAGATGGGCGACCTTCAGGGCCGCCTTCTCTGGGAAGTGATGCCTCTCGATGAAGTGCTCAAGGGTGTTTCCGACGTCTTGCTCACCGGCCAGGACCGCAAATTTCGCCTCGGTCCCCTCGACGGGCGACACCTGGAGATCACCATCTGCCGCCTTCCGGCCATGCAGGGCGGCGTGACCATCCTTGCCTACGACGTCACCGAAGCGACGCAATACCAGGAGCTCCGCAAGGAGTTCGTCGCCAACGTCTCCCATGAGCTGCGCACACCGCTCACCGTAATCAAAGGATTCATCGAAACACTCGTTGACGGCGCGGTCGATGACAAGGTGCGTGCCAAGCAATACCTGGAAACGGTTGAGCGACATACCGACCAGCTCACGAATCTGGTCAACGACCTGCTCGACCTCTCTCGCCTCGATTCGGGGGAGACGCTGGCGAGGCGCGAGCGTGTAGATGTCAACGCCGCTGCCCGCCAGGTGGCCGACCTGATGCTCCCCGCCGCCCAGAAAAAGCGGCAGACCCTGCGCGTCAACCTCAGCGAGCCCCTGCCTCCCATCATGGGCGATGCCGACTATCTGCATCGCGCCCTCTTCAACCTTATCGACAACGCCGTCAAATACACCCGCGAAGGCGGCGAAATTCGGCTTGCCACCGCGGCTTCCGATGGCACGGTCACGGTTGAAGTCTCTGACAACGGCATCGGCATCCCGCTGGAGGATCAGCCGCGTATTTTCGAGCGTTTTTACCGCGTCGATCGCTCCCGCTCGCGCGAAATGGGCGGCACCGGCCTGGGTCTGTCCATCGTCAAGCACGTCGTCCAATCCCACGGCGGAACCATCGATTTCGAGAGTGCCCTGGGAGCAGGCTCGCGCTTCCTGATGCGACTCCCGGCGGCTTCTTAGCGCATTCTTAGTAAAATTCTTGCGATTCCTTCATAACTCAGCCGTTTCTTAACACAATCTTAATATTCCTCCGCACAATCCCACCCCATGTTCAACCTCCTTCCGAAGGACACGGTCTTTTACGACCTCTTCGAAGACCTCGTCAAACACGTGGTCGCCTCGGCAAAGCAATTGAATCAGCTCGTCGGACAGTTTCCCCGAATTGAAGCCTCGCTTCAGTTGATCCGCAACGAGGAGCACGAGGCTGACAATCTCGCCCACCAGGCTTTGGATCGCCTCGACCGTACCTTCATCACCCCCTTCGACCGCGAAGACATTCACACGCTCGTCGGCGGCCTCGACGACATCATCGATGCCATCGATGCCCTCGTGAAGCGAATGCCTCTCTTTCACGTCAAGAGCATCCCGCCGATGTTCGTCGCCCAGACTGAAGTGCTCATCAAAGCCACCGAGGCCGTCAAGGACGCCGTTTTCCGCCTCCGCAAAAGCCGCAAACTTTCTGACCTGAGCCAGACCCTGATTGAAATTCATCATCACGAGAGCGTCGGCGACGACAACCACCACGCCGCCATGTCCGACCTGTTCGGCGGCAGCACTGACGCCCTGGAAGTCCTCAAGTGGAAGGAACTTTACGACTATATCGAAGAGGCCATCGACGGGTGTGAGGATGTGGGCAACACGCTCGAGCGGATCGTGCTGAAAAACGGTTGAACGTGTGGCCGCGGAAAACTTGAAGTTGGGTGCGGGCAACTCATGATTGACATCTATCTCTTAGCCGAAGCGACAACCAAGCCAGCAGTCGGAATGAGCCTGGTCCTGGTGTTCATCATCATCGCCATGGCGTTGGTGTTCGATTTTCTCAACGGCTTTCACGATGGCGCCAATTCAATCGCCACGGTGGTATCGACGCGCGTGCTCACCCCGACGCAGGCGGTGATCTGGGCCGCCTTCTTTGACTTCATCGCGGCTTTTGTGTTCGGAACGGGTGTCGCCCAGACAGTGGGGGCCGGACTGGTGAAGCCCGAGAGCGTGGATATTTATGTGGTCGCCGGAGGGCTGATGGGGGCGATCATCTGGAACATCATTACCTGGCTCCTCGGTCTGCCGACCAGCTCGTCGCACGCGCTGGTGAGTGGCATCGCGGGCGCGGCTTTGGTCAAGGGAGGCGTGGGAGCGATCATTGGCTCGGGGTGGCTTCCGCTGCTCCTGTTCATCGTCCTTTCGCCGCTACTGGGCTTTATTTTCGGAATCACCAGCATGGTCCTGCTGGCGTGGATGCTGCGTCGAGCGACGCCGCAGCGGGTGGATGTATTGTTTCGGCGACTTCAGCTCATTTCGTCCGGAGTGTTCAGCCTTGGGCATGGGGGCAACGACGCACAAAAGACCATGGGTATCATCGTGCTCCTGCTGACGGCGGCGGGACACGAACAATGGACCCGCGTAGGCCAGGTGGACCTTCCGTGGCTTAAGCACGCTTATGGCCTGCCGATCATCATTGCCTGCAACGGCGCTTTGGCGCTGGGAACACTGTGCGGTGGTTGGCGGATTATCAAAACCATGGGCACTGGCATCACCCGCCTCGCGCCCATCGGCGGCTTTTGCGCCCAAAGCGCCGCCGCATTGACCATCGTCGGAGCCACGCTGGGGCATATCCCGATTTCAACCACTCATTCGATCACCGGCGCCATCCTCGGCGTTGGAACCGTAAAAGGTGTCCGGTCGGTTCGATGGGTCTGGGGCCAGCGAATTGTCATGGCCTGGGTGCTGACCCTCCCTTGCGCTGCGTTTGTCGCCGCCATCACGTATCTAATCCTTCATTTCACGGTTGAGCCGCTTCTGAAGTAATCAAATTAAAGGAGTGACACCGGATCGACATCCACCGCGATCCGATCGTTGCTCAAGATACCCTTTTCTTTTCGAACGCCCGCCAGAACGCGCTGAAGCGGTCCCGCCGTCGGCGCAAACAGCAGAATCTGCACCCGGTGATACCCCGCTATGCGATTGATCGCGCAAGGCATCGGCCCCTTCATCTTCACTTCGCTTTTTTGCGCCAAAATCTCTCCCGCCAGCGCCGCCCCGACCTTCTCGCTCTTCTCGTGCAGCTTCGCGAGGTCCTCGTCGCGCAGAATGATCCGCACCATGCGCGTGATCGGGGGCAGCCCGACTTCCTGGCGCGATTTGAGCTCCGCCGAAGCAAATCCGACATAATCCTGCCGCAGCGCCGCGGCAATCGTCGGATCATCTGGGATAAACGTCTGCAAAATCACCCGCCCCGGCTGATCGCCGCGCCCGGCCCGCCCGGCCACCTGCGTGATCAGCTGAAACGTGCGCTCAGCCGCGCGAAAATCCGGCAAGGCCAGCGCCGTATCGCCGCTGATCACGCCGACCAGCGTCACGTTAGGGTAATCCAGTCCCTTGGCGATCATCTGCGTGCCCAGCATGACCTGAATTTCGCCGCTGGCGAAGTGAGTAAGCGTGCGTTCATAGTCTCCGGCGTTGCGCATCGTGTCGCTATCCACCCGCGCATATCTGATGTCCGGAAACTTCTTGGCCAGCTCTTCCTCGACGCGCTGCGTGCCCAATCCGAACAGCGACAGCTTCTTGCCGCACTCCGGGCACGCCGTCGGCAGGGCGTTGACCGCGAGGCAGTAGTGGCAATGCAGCTGCCCGGTGTGCAGCCCTTCTTCGAAGGTGCCACCCTTCGCGTGGGCCGTCGCGCTGCGATGATAAGTCAGCGTCGCATCGCAAAATCGGCACTGCACCAGATGCGTGCACGATGGGCAGTAGACAAAATTGGAATATCCCCGCCGATTCAGCAGCAAAATCGCCTGCTGCCCGGCATCCAGCGTCACGCGAAGCAAATGCTCCAACCGCCGCGACAGCAGGTGCACTCCCTTGCGTCGATTCACGAAAATTTCCCGCTTCATATCCAGGAGTTCGATATGCGGCATCGCCAAATTCCGCACACGATTCGGCAGTAAAAGGAGATGGTAGTTGGAGAGTCGATCGCTGCTGGCGTTCCACCATGATTCCAAAGAAGGCGTCGCCGAGCCCAGCAGAACAGGCACTCCCTCCAACTGCCCCCGCTTAATCGCCACATCGCGCGCATGATAGCGCGGCGCAAGATCCTGCTTATAGCTTCCCTCATGCTCCTCATCGACGACGATAATCCCCAGATCCGGCATCGGCGCGAAGATCGCCGAGCGCGCCCCCACCACCACATCCGCCTGCCCCGACGAAATCTGATGCCAGAACCGATGCCGCGCAGACGCCGGCAACCCGCTATGCAGCACCGCTACTTTTTCAAACCGCGCCGTAAACCGCCGCACCGTCTGCGGCGTCAGGGCAATCTCCGGCACCAGCACAATCGCCCGCTTACCCATCTCCACCGCGCGCTTGATGCAGCGCAAATAGATTTCCGTCTTGCCGCTTCCCGTCACGCCATGCAGCAGGTTGACGCTGAATTCCCCGCCTCCGATGCGCGGCTCCAACTCGCGCATCACCTCCGCCTGATCCTCATTCAGCTTCGGCGGCTCTTCGTCTTGCGACGACGCCGGGTAATACGCCGGCGGCAGATCGAAATCCGGCTCGGCCGTGATCGTGATCAGTCCCAGCTTCACTAGTTTTCGCACTGTCGCGGCTTTGGTCCCCGCCTCCGATGCAACTTTGAATAATTCCGCCGACTCACCTTCCTTGATCTGAAGCAGCCGCGCCAAAATCGCCCGCCGCTTCCCCGCGCGGGTCTTTTCCAATACCTCCTGAATCTCCGCCGGCGTTTTGGCCAGCCGCACCTGATGCGTCCACCCCAACCCGACCTTTTTCTTCACCGCCGACGGAATGATCGAATCAATTACCGACCCCAGCGGCGTGCAGTAATACCGCGCCATCCAGCACGCCAACTCCATCATCTTCGGCGGCAGCAAAATCCGCTGATCCTCAATCGCCAGGATCGGCTTGACCTTCGGATAGTCCGTCGAAGCCGCAATCGAGATCACATACCCGTGTTGCGGCCGATTATTTCGCCCCAGCGGCACTCGCACCCGCTGCCCCACCGCCAGATCGTCCACCAGCCCCGCCGGCACCTGATAATCCAGCACCTTGTCCAGGCTCCGCTCGATGGCGACGGTTGCAAACGGCCCCTCCGTCCGCCGCTGCGGGCTGACCTGCATCTCGCCGAACAAAGTGGTATCGATCATGGTTCTCGCTTATAAATGATACGCAGACCTGATCTGTTAGGAAATAGTTCGGGCGAGCAATCGACTATCCATCCCCATGAACCTCCTCAATTCCTACCAGCGGGCTCGACTGCTCCTACTGACCGGCTCCATTCTCTGTTTCGCGGCGTTCTGGTTCTCGGCCGCCGTCTTTCGCATTCCCTTCTATCCGCACTACCAGTCGTCCCTCTTTCTGCACTCCCCGTTCGTCCTGCCGGTGCTCATCATCGCCGTTGTGATGGCCGTTTCTGTCGCCATCGGAACTGCCATCGCCGGGATGGTCCGCTTTAACGCCGGCCTTCTCACGGCCTGTCTCGGCCTCTCAGCCCTCTCCTTCCGCGGCGGCCACCCCCGTCAGACGCTTCTGTGGTCACTATCCGTTCTGGACCAGAGCCAGATCTTTACCCGCTTTTTCCTCGAGCTGCTGATCCTCTCCGTCTTTCTTGGCGCGGCCTGGTACGTCCTGCGAAATCTCTACACCGCCGGAAAACTGCGCGACCGCGAGACACCGATCATGAATGAAGGGGATCCCGGGCAGCTCCCCGGCGAAATCTCCAGCCTCGGCGTGCAGTTTGTCCTGACCGCGCTCTTGATCATGCTGATCGCCCAGACGGATGCGAAGCAGCAGGCAATGGCCGCCATCTTCATTGGTTCCTGGGGCGCATCGGCTTTTGCGCACACCTTTTTCCCCACCGGCCCGCGCTCCTGGTATTGGCTGCCGCCGCTCCTGGTCGGACTTGCAGGATATCTGCTGGCCTTCGCCGTCACACCGGCCGGCCTGACCACCGCCGACTTCCGCGGCTCCTTCGCCGGCCTCTATCGCCCCATGCCGCTCGACTACGCCTCTATGGGCCCAGCCGGCGCGATCATCGGCCACTGGATGAGCCGCCGCTGGCAGCGCGAACGCAACGCGATGCAAAAGCAACCCACCTGATCGCAGATGTCCTATCTCAATGACATCCTCGCCTCACAATTTGAAGCCGCGCTGTGCATGATGCACCACTGCATCAAAGCCTGCGCCGACAAGGACTGGGAAGGCAAAATCGCCAACCAGACCTTCCGCCAAAACGCCTATCACACGCTCTTCTTCGTTGATTATTATCTCTCGCCCTCTCAGGAATCTTTCCAACTGCGCGACCTGCACCATGAAGGCGGCGACGAACGCCTCCCAGCCATTAGTCCCGGCTTAAGCAAAGAACAAACGCTTGCCTACCTCGAAATCTGCCGTGAAAAAGCACGCCAAACGCTCGCGGAAGAGTCTGACGGAATTCTGCAGGGCCCCTGCGGCTTCCCCCGCAAAATCTCCCGCGGCGAGCTTCACATCTACAACATCCGCCACATCCAGCACCACACCGGCCAGCTCAGCGCCTATCTCCGCAGGCTCGATCCAACCTTGACCGACGACCGAATCGTCGGGTGGGTCGGCAGCGGCTGGAAATAGTCGCCAACTACTGGCACGCCGCCATGTCGATCTTGCCGACCTCGTTGTTCTCCACGGCCGCCTTATCCGACAGCTTGGTCAGCGCTGACGGCGCCCATTTCGAGCTGCTCTGGCAGCCGGTGAATGACTCTTTGTCCTGAAGCAGCGAAACTCCCGGCAGCAATCGATTCACCAGCGCTGTACCCTGCGCCGAAATCTCCGGCAGCAGCTCATTGAGCGCAATCGCGATCTTCGCCTGCATGGAAATGATCAGCCGGGCATCGCCGTAACGCGTCGCATTGAGAATCTTGCGAGCCGCCCGCACCGCGCTGATCGACGTCAGCGGCGTCGCATCCATCAGCGCAAACCAGGCGAATTCCTCGCGATGGCGACCCTTAAATTCTGCATTCACCGGCGCACCCGTTCGCATCAGGCCGGGATAAACCGTTGTGACGAGAATATTGTCCTCGGCCAGCTCCGCCCGAAGCGCGTCCGAGAGTCCGGCCAGCGCAAACTTGCTCGCACAATAAGGCACCAGGTGCGGCAGACCGATCTTCCCGCCGATCGACGAAATATTCACGATCCGCCCCTCGCCGCGCACCCTCATGTGCGGCAGCGCCGCCAGCATGGTGTAAAGCGGCCCATAAAAATGCACCGCCATCGCATCCTCAAAGTCCTGCTCACTCATGTGATCGATCGGCCCAACGCGAATCTGCCCCGCATTGTTGATCAGCACATCCAGCTGCCCATGCCGTCCAATCGAGCGCTCGATTCCCCGCTGCACCTGTTTCTGATCGCTGACATCGCAGGGAATCCCTAGCACGTCCGCCCCGCGCCCGGCAATATCCAGAACGGCGCGCTCCAGGTCCTCTCCATCGCGTGCCAGCAGCGTGATATGAGCTCCCTCGGCAGCGAACTGGCGAGCCAAAACCAGGCCCAGCCCGCGCGACCCGCCGGTGATCAGCACATTTCGTCCGCGAAAATCCATGGCGCGGCCGGAACGAGCGATTCTTTTCGCCAGAAAAGCGCCGCCGACAATTGCCGCGGTGGCGGCGAGTGTGGATTGCTTCATATAGTCCTTCTATTTGCAAACGCCAGTTGATTGAGGCAAAGAAGATGCTTCGCCGGATTCCATGATTTCTTTGAACCGCCGCAGGTCTTCTCGAATCAGCTGCGCCGGATCCTCCCCAAATATTTTCGCAATCGCCTGCCCCACGCGCCCCGCCGGCGGAATGTAATCGAGGTTCACATGCACCCGCGTCCCCTGCCCATCGGCCGCCGGCACAAAAAGCACGGTCCCCGCGCTGTCCACGTCCGCCTCGCCCACCGTTCGCCACGAGATCAACCGATTCGGCTCCTCGTTGATGATTTCCGCGTCCCATTCCAGATCCATCCCCGCCGGCCCGCGCGCCACCCAGTGCGAACGCGTCCTGCCTTTGCAGGTGACCAGCTTGAGGTGATTCATGAACTTCGGCAGGTTCTCAAAATTGCGCCAGAACTCAAAAAGCTCGCGCGGCTCCTTCGCGATCAGATAACTCACCACCACATGCACGCCCTCCTCGTAATAATCCGACGGCTGGGCAGTCCCCTCGCGCGCGTTGTCGATTTTCAGGGCGTGATAAAACGGGCAGTAGCCGCTCGCCCCCATCGCCAGCAGCACGCCACCTCCGGCAATGCTCGCGATCATCCCCGGCAGTGTTCGTTTGGTGATCCCAACGCCAATCAATCCCGCCCCCAGCACTCCCGCAAGCGAGCGATCGATCATCCCCATGTTCGCAATGCGCCGGCGTTTGCCCGGCCGGTTTAGCGTCGGATGAAAATGCTGCGATGTGCCAAGGTGATCACCCAGTGTCGTCATAAATACCTCTTGTCGCTTTGATATTTCGCTTAGGGACGGCTTGGGCCGCCGTCCCTCGTGCTCTGCCTCACACCTCGCAACCGCAATGCCGCTCGCGCCGCTGATTTGTCCAACATTCAACAGATTCAAGTTCAGACTTAACAATGCCCGAACAGTGGCTATAGTGATGGTCGAATGCAAAGCGCCAATCAGGACAAACCGATCCGCGGCCGCGGCACCGAGCACAATCCCACCAACCGCTTCGAGCGCCTCGCCATCCTGCCCGACCCGGACGCGGAAATTCTCCCCGAGTCCGAGCAGATCCAGACGCGCACCCATTTCTTCCGCGACTCGAGCAAGTCCGTCATCGCTTACAACTCCAGCCCCGACGTCGGCTTCATGACCAGCTTCAACCCCTATCGCGGCTGCGAGCACGGCTGCATCTACTGCTACGCGCGGCCGACGCACGAGTATCTCGGCTTCAGCTCGGGTTTGGATTTTGAAACGCGCATCATGGTGAAGGAGGACGCACCCGACCTGCTTCGCGCCGAGATGAGCAAAAAAAGCTGGGTCCCCCAGACCGTCTCCATCGGCGGCGTCACCGATCCTTATCAGCCCGTCGAGCGGAAACTACGCATCACGCGAAAGTGCCTCGAGGTTTTTCTCGAGTTCAAAAATCCCGCCACCGTTATCACCAAAAACCACCTGGTCACGCGCGACGTGGATGTCCTCTCCGCCATGGCCAAAGAAAACCTCACTGGCGTCTTCGTCTCCATCACGACGCTGCGAAAAGAACTGACCCAGATCATGGAGCCGCGCACGGCCGTCCCCAAAATGCGCCTTGCCGCCATCGAAACCATGGCCAAAGCCGGCGTGCCCGTGGGCGTCATGGTCGCGCCGGTGATCCCCGGCCTGACCGACGAAGAAATGCCCGCCATCCTCAAAGCCGCCGCCAACGCGGGCGCCATCACCGCAGTTTACGTGCCGGTGCGCCTGCCATTCGCTGTAAAAGAACTCTTCGAGAAATGGCTCGAAGAACACATGCCCGACCGCAAAGACAAGGTCCTCAACCGCATCCGCTCCATCCGCGGCGGGAAATTAAACGACTCCGATTTCCACACCCGCATGCGTGGCTTCGGCGTCTTTGCGGAGCAGATGGAAAAGATATTCGACATCGCCTCGAAAAAAGCCGGCATACCATTCAAAAAATTGGAACTGAACACCGCCAACTTTCGCGTCCCAAGCAATCAGATGGGACTGTTCGAGACGGTAAAATGATTCTGTGGACGACCAGCCCGGCACACTATCCTACGCCCGCCCGATGGCGAAAAAAAATCGCCCGCCGATGTATTGCCTGATCTGGACCATCATCGTCGCAACGGGCCTGATTCTGATCGCCTTGTTAGCCAGCGGCGCTTTCCTAGTGATGCTCGTGCGCGCCGATGCACAAACCTTTGCGATCATTCCATTCCTGGTGGCCGCGACATTTTTCTACATTGGGCTTCGATCGATGCTTGACGCTGTTCGGTTCCTTAGAAGGACGATGCCCGATGGGAACAGGGATCCATGGATTTTCTGGATTGGGAGGTACCGAGGGTGAATCTCACGCCGCTTTGCGCTGCGCCCGCTCATTCTGATACGAAATCCCCGGCGCAATGCTGCTGATCGGCACGGCCAAATGCTGATCCAGCGAATCCAGAAACTCGTGCAACTCGTGCAGCGAAGGCGTCTGGTGGAAAGCGAAGCGGTAAGACTGCTGAGTGGTCTGAATATCCAGATACAACCCGCGCCGCCGCGCCGCGAACATCAACGCGGCCCCAAAGACGCCGCAAAGAATCATGGCCGCTTCCCAGATGATCAGCGGCCCGCCGAAAATCGCCCAATGCAGCAGGTGGAAAACCGCCCACGCCCCCATGGCCAGCAGTCCAACGCCAACGGCATTTTGCAGCTTGGGATGCATCGACTGAAACCCCCACCCCAGCGTCAGCCGCCGCACGTCATCGATTTTCACCCGCACGCGCACGCCGCCATGATCGACTTCGCAGATATCTTCCTCGATGCAGGCGATTCCGGAGCACTGTAAAGGCATACCTCTCCCATCACAGAATAACGATATGTCTTCGACGCCCCGGGCCACCGGCTTTAGCCCGCAAGTTTCAAGTGCAAAAAAAGCACTGGCAGATCGCTGCCAGTGCCACTGATTTCCTCGAATTGTTTAAACACTATTTTTGCAGCTTCACCAGCAGCTCCTTCGCCCGCGCCTTGATCTCCGGGTCATCGCTCACCTTCGAAACCCGCTGCAACGCCGGCTCGGCAAACCTTCCAAACTTCTCGATCGACTTCATGGCCGCATCGCGCTCCGCCGGCATCGGCGAGGCCAGCTGCACCAGCAAATTCTCAATCTTCTTCTCCACCTGCGGTGTGAGAATTTCCAGACGGCCCACCATCGTCCGCACCACTTTATCCGGCGCCGGCGTCACCTTCAGCGGAATCATCTTGTCCGTCAGCGATTGCGGCAACAGGTACAGCAGCCGCGTCCCTTCCTCCCCAAACCAGCTCGACCGCCACGTGTTCACCATCGCCCGCGCTTCTTTCTCGTACATCCCATCGGCCACGAGCGCGGCGGCGACTTCGTCGGCCAGCTGTTCGATGGTGATTTCATCGCTCGCCAGCGTCGCCGTCTGCTCTTTCTCAATTGCCCCAATCTTCGCCCGGCGGACGTGCCCATTGTTGATCTGCACCAAAAACGCCGCGCCCAGTGGCTCCTTGCCGCTGTTTTGAATCGTGAACTTCCCATCCGCGCTCGACTGCAGCGTCACCGGCAGGTCGAAATTGCCCACACCGCGATAGAACAAAAATTTCTCGTAGTAAACCTTGTTGATCATCTTGTCATCGATCTGGAGCATCGCCGAATCGGTCTGCCGCGCAAATCCATAATGATCATCCGCGCTCGTCGCCGGCGGAATCATCTTGCTCGTCACGTTCGCCGCAGGAATCAGCTTCACCTTTTCCCATGTCAGCGCAGAATTCGCCAGCTGCTCCTTCTGTCCCTTCGCGTAGATTGGAAACATCATCCGCACCGGCGGATAAAACTCCGTCAACAACCCCTTCGGGAATCCCACGCTCACATCCACCACCCGCTCGCGGTCCGTATAAAAATACGTCACCGGCGTCTCCATCCGCTGCAACGATCGCACCGTCGCCTTGACCGTGTCCCCCGAACGATCCCCCGCGTCAAACCGCTGGTTGAACAGCATCGCCTGCTTCGGCCGGTCAAACACAAACGCCGGCAAATCGCTGGTCACAAGAGGCCGAAATTCCAGGCTGATCCCGTCCGACCCTGCAAAGCTGGTAAACGTCCCCCATTCGTGGACGATGAATCTCCCCGAATCTGAACCGCCCGCAAACGCTGGAGATACGCAAAGAACGATCAGGAGTGCTGCAATCGAGAGTAGCCGCATAAATCACCTCTTGGTTTGATGCTCAAGAGGGAGTAGATGCCGGCCAAAGAGTTAATAGAGGAAAAAACGACTCCTGAATTGCTTGAATCGGGTGCCATGCTCACGTACTCGTGAGCCTGCCGAGCGACGCTATCCATTCCATTCCCCCGAAAACACTTCCGTCGCCGTGCCCGTCATGTAAACGTTGTTGTCCGATTCGCGCCATTCGATCGTGAGGTCCCCGCCCGGCAAATGGGCGAGAATTTTTCGATCAGTGCGACCGGTGAGCACCCCTGCCACGCACACGGCACACGCCCCCGTCCCGCACGCCAGCGTAATCCCGCTGCCGCGCTCCCAGGTGCGCATCGTGAGCTCATTGCGCGAGTGCACCTCCGCCCAATGTGCATTAATCCGCTTCGGAAACGCCGGATGATGCTCCGCCATCGGCCCAATTCGCTCCAGAGCGACCGCCTTCACATCATTGGTAAAAAAAACCACATGCGGGTTGCCCATCGAGACAAACGCGCCGTCGAGCAGCTCATTCCCCTGCAAAATCGACACGCGATACTCATTCTCGCGCGACCCCTTCACCACCTTCTCCCGATCCACAGGAATTTTTCCCAATTCCAGAATCGGCTCGGCCATATTCACCGTCACCTGATCAACTCGATTGTCCTTCAACTTCAAATCCAGCGTCAAAATCCCCCGCCCCGTTTCAATCCGCATCGGATTCTTCTTCGACAGCCCATGGTCATACGCGTACTTCGCCACACACCGAATCCCATTCCCGCACATCTCCCCTTCCAGCCCATCCGCGTTGAACATCCGCATCCGCACGTCGGCCTTCTGCGACGGCATGATCAAAATCAATCCGTCGCCGCCTATGCCAGTGTGCCGATCCGAAACCAGCGGCGCGATGCGCGAAGGATCAGGCACCTTCTCGTCAAAACAATTGACGTAGACATAGTCGTTGCCGATGCCGTGCATCTTGGTGAACTTCATGGAAATCATTATAGCCCCGGCAGGGTTCCCTCTGCGAACCTCGTTCGCGAAGCGAACCCTGCATGCGATTTCTTCTTGGATTTTGCCGATTCAAAGCTTACTGTCATGCATATGAAACGCCCCATCATCGGCGTCACCATGGACAGCGGCGAGAAGGCGAATCAATATTCGCTCAACGCCGACTACACCACCTCCGTCGAAAAAGCCGGCGGCATTCCGCTGGCCATTCCCTTTCACACCGACCATTCCCTGATCCCCCAGATCGTCGATGCACTCGACGGAATCCTTTTCATCGGCGGCAACGACATGGACCCCTCGCTCTACGGCGAAAAATGGCACCCCAAAGCCGTCCACATGGATGAGCGGCGGCAGAATTTTGAATTCGCACTCATGGCTGAAGTCGAAAAACGCCGCCTCCCCACCCTCGGCGTCTGCTTCGGCAGCCAGCTCATGAACGTCTATCGCGGCGGCTCTCTGCACCAGTTTCTTCCCGACATCCCGCGCGAAGGCGCCATCGAGCACCGCCGCCTCGACCCCAGTCAACCTCCGCCCAAACATGCCGTTAACGTCGATACCAACTCAAACCTCGGCAAAGCCATCGGCAAGTCGCACATCGACGCCAACAGCTACCACAAGCAATCGGCCAATAAACTCGGCCGCGGATTGAAGGTGGTCGCCACCGCACCCGATGGTGTAATAGAAGGTTTTGAGGACCCCACGTTCCCGCTCTTTGCCGCCGTGCAATGGCACCCCGAGCGCCTGCACGATCAGCCGGAGCACCTGGGACTCTTCAAGCTGCTCGTAAGCAAAGCAGCCGAAAACGCCGCAAGATAGTTGGGAAGTTTTCTCCCGGGTGCCATGCTCATGTATCCATGAGCATGCCCAGCGAGTAGGACACGATGAGCACTGCCCATCAAACAGTTCGCCTGGAATACCGCAGTGCTCCCAACACCGTCTTCGTCGATCCCCTCGCCGAAAATCTCGCCATCGCCGGCACCATCTTCGTCCTCCTCGCCTGGCTCCTCTACGGCGGCCTTGATTACGCCCAATCGCGCAACATCATGCTCGCCGCCTCGCTCTGCCTCGCCGTCATCGGATCATTCTGCACCGTCGGCGCTGTCCTCGATCGCCACGTCCCCTGGATCGCGTGGCTGGCCGTCGCGTGCGTGCTGGCCTATTGGCTGATCGTCGCCGGCGCGGCCATCATGAGCGTTATCCGTATCTGCACCACCATCCCGCAATTCGGCTATCCCATCCCCTGAATGCCGCGCATTCTTCTCCTGGTCACCGACCTCAACATCGGCGGAACGCCGACGGTGGTGCGTGAATTGGCCACACGACTCGCGCCACACGCGCGAGCAAGCGGCGGTGATATTCACGTCGCCTCCCTCGCCCCGCACGGCCCGGTATCGGATCAAATCGCCGCCGCCGGTATTGCTGTGCACGCGTTGGATGCAAAAAGCCCGCGCGATGCCCGTGTCGTCGCGCGACTTCACAAGCTGATCAAGCGGGAAAAAATCGACACCGTCTTCAGCTTCCTCGTCCACGCCAACGCCGCCGCAGCCGCAGTTTCGCTATTCTCACGCGATCTCCGCATCCTCCAATCAATCCAGACCACGCAACCCGAGCCCAAATGGCATTGGAAAGTGCAAAAACTCGCCCACCGCGCCGCCGAAAAAATCGTCGTCCCCTCCCCCTCCGTCGCCCAGGCCGCTCGTGAATGGTGCGACGTCCCCGAAAGCAAAATCATCGTTATCCCCAACGCCATCGACCTCGACGAATTCCGCAGGGGCGGGGTCTCCCCGCCCTCTGCTGAATTTCCGATCGGCTTCCTCGGCCGCCTCGATCCCATTAAACGAGTCCCTGACCTCGTCAAAGCAATGGCAGATATTCCCAACGCCCACCTGCACATTTTTGGTGAAGGTCCAGCCCGCCCCGAAATCGAACAAACCGCGCAAGAACATCGCTTGCGCCTTCGCCTCACTCTGCATGGATCCGTCACTCGTCCCCAGGACGCCCTTTCTCAGATTCAAATGCTTGTTTTACCCTCCGCAGCAGAAGGATTCGGACTCGTCCTTATCGAAGCGATGGCATCAGGCATCCCCGTCATCGCCACCAACGTCCCCGGCATCCGCGACGTCATAAAGGACGGCGTCACCGGCATCCTCGTCCCCCCCGCCGATCCACAAAAACTTGCCGCCGCCATTAATCGATTGATCGCTGATCCAATGTTAAGAGATCGTCTGGCTGAGGCCGCATCGGCCGATGTCCGGCAACGTTTTACGTGGGACGTGGTGCTCCCGCAGTATTGGCAGCTGCTGGGGAATTAGCCCTTCCCGCGCATGATCGCCTTGCGACGAGCCCGAGGTGCCCAGGCCCGCACACCGAGTTTCAAATCAATGGTCGCGCTTCCAGTGAGCTCGAGCTTCTCGACATTGGCAACCAGCGCCTCGATGTCTTCCACAGCAGGGTCCTGGGCATCAATCAATCGCAACCACTCGGTCGCAACGCGCAGATTCTCGGACAACACCGGGTCGGCATGGTTCGCCAGCCGTGCGGTGAAGTAACCCACAAGAGCAGCGGCATGATCGCGCGGTGTCATAGACAGAATCACGTAACCAGACTCAATCAATCATATTGCTCCGGCGCTTCGCCCTTCGGCCGCGTCTTCCAGCGCCGATGCACCCACCAATATTGCCCCGGATCCTTCCGCACAAAATCCTCGATCGCCTTGGTATACCTTTGCGTGATGTACCGCAGCGGGTCCTGCTCATTCGCCCAATCCGCCGGCCGAATGATGTCCTGGGCGCCAACTTGGAATTCAAACCGATCGTTCAACCGCTGCGCATAACCAATCACCACGGGAATGTTGTATTCCATCGCCAAAAGCCCGATCGACTTGTACGTGCTCGCTTTTCTCCCGAAAAAATCGACAAAAATCCCCTTCGATCCCGCATTCTGATCCGCCACGAAACCAATCACGCCCTTCTTCTCCAGGATCTCCGTCACCTCCTCCGTCGCCCCTTTCTTCGCGATGATCTTTCCCCCCTGCCGCTCGCGCACGCCCATCAGCCACTCGTTCACATACGGATTATCCAGCGGCCTTCCGATCGCCGTCGTCTCAAACCCCAGCGTCCCCAGCACGTAATTGCTGATCTCAAAATTCCCAAAATGCCCCGTGAGCATGATCAGCCCATGATGCCGCCGCAGCAGCATCTCCAGCACTGCCTGAAAATTGTCCAGCCGCACATAGCGCGTCCAGGTGTCGATGCGGATCAGCCGTGTCGTAAACAGCACCTCCACAAAAAACATGAACAGGTTCTGCATCGACCGCCGCGCCAGTTTCTCCACCTCGCGCTCGCACATCCCCGGAAAACTGCGTTTCAGATTCGAAATCGCCCGCTGCCGATGCTTCTTGTCGATCGTATAAACCGCATCCCCCAGCATCCGCGCCAGTTTCAGATTCGAATTCACCGGCCAGCAATGCATCAGCATCGACCCCACGCGCAGGCCGACGTATTGCAGCCGATCGATCAGGTCGTTGCGGGGCTTGGCCATCGGGCCGCAAATTCTAGAGGAATCAATTCCGGTTGACACGCCCGCCCTTTTGCCCCATCGTGCGCCTGTGTCCATCGCGTCACTCTCCAACATCGAGAAAGACTTCGGCGAGCGCATGCTCTTCGACAGAATCAATCTCACCATCTACGAAGGCGAGCGCATCGGCCTCATCGGCGCCAACGGCAGCGGCAAAACAACCCTCTTCAAAATTCTTACCGGACAAATGACGCCCGATTCAGGCAGTGCTTCGATCACACGAAATGTCCGGGTTGGGTATTTAAGCCAGGATCCGGTGTTCGATCCGGGAAATTCGGTAATCGACGAGGCGGAATTGGCATTTGCGGCGCTCCATCAGCTGGCCCATAAGCTGCGCGACTTGGAGCATGAAATGGCTGGGCTTGAGGGGGAGGAGCTGGAGAAGGTTCTCAATCAATATCAGAATGCGCAGCACGAGTTTGATCTGGCCGGGGGGTACGCGTGGCAGCATCGGTTGGAAGCCACTTTGCTGGGAGTTGGGCTGGAGCGGGAAAGCTGGGAGCAGAACGTGCAGACGCTCTCGGGGGGGCAGCGCAGCCGGCTGGCTTTGGCCAAGCTGCTGATCAGCGAGCCGGATTTGCTGCTGCTGGATGAGCCGACCAACCACCTGGACCTGGGCGCCATCGAATGGCTGGAGCGATACCTGCTCGGTTTCAACGGATCCACCCTGCTGATCAGCCACGACCGCTATCTGCTCGATCGGCTGGCCACGCGCATCGTCTGGTTGCGGAATGCCAAGCTGGACAGTTTCAAGGGGAATTACTCCGCGTTTGTGCAGCAGAAGGAACTGATCGAGCTTTCGCAGCAGCGGGCGTATGAGCTTCAGCAGGAGGACATCGCCAAACAGCAGGAATTCATCCGCCGCTTTCAGGCCGGCCAGCGCAGCAAGGAGGCGCGGGGGCGAAATTCGCGGCTTCAGCGGCTGCTCAAGAGCGATGAGATGATTCAGGCCGTCACCACACAGCGAAACATCCGGCTGAGCCTCGATACGGATCAGCGCGCGGGGGATCACGTTCTGACGGTGCGGAATCTGTCGAAGGCATTCGGCGAGAAGAAGCTATGGCAGGAAATTTCGTTCGGCGTGCGTCGCGGGGAGCGGATCGGCGTGATGGGTCCCAATGGGTCGGGAAAGACGACGTTATTGCGTACGCTGCTTGGCGAAATCGATGCCGACGACGGCCAGATCAAATGGGGCGCGAATTTGAACATCGGCTACTACGACCAGCGGCTGGACGAATTTAACCCCGAGAACAGCGTGATGGAGGAGGTGGCCGAGGGGCGAACTCTGAAGGACAAGGAGCTTCGCGATCTGCTGGCACTGATGCTGTTTCGCAATGACGATGTACACAAGCGGATGGAAATGCTCAGCGGCGGTGAGCGGGCCCGGGTGCGGCTGGCGCAGCTGCTGGCGGATAAGCCCAACGTGCTGCTCATGGACGAGCCGACCAATCATCTGGATATCGCCTCGCGCGAGGCAGTGGAGAATGCGCTGGCGCAATACGAGGGTACGGTTTTTTGTGTGAGTCACGATCGGTATTTTCTGGATCGGGTCGCACGGCGGCTTCTGGTTCTCAAGCCGCCGGCGGTGGTGGATTTTGACGGGAATTATTCCAAGTGGCAGGAGAAAGCGAACGCGCCGGCTCCGGCGCCACAGCGAAAGCAACAGGAGCAGGCCAAACCCAAAGCATCTGCGCCCCCGCGCCCCAAAAAGGACAGCGGAAAGAAAGATAATTCAAAAAAAGACAATCCTTATGCGCGGCCATTTGGGCGATTGAGCCCGGCAGAACTGGAAAAGGCGATCAGCGACACTGAGGCGGCGCTTGCGGCGGCTCAGGCTAGTTTTGGCGACGCAGAGCTATTCAAAGATGCCGCAAAGGGGCAGAAGCTGCGTGAGGATTATGCGGCCCTGGAGAAAAAGCTGCGTGAGCTGGAGGAGGAGTATTTCAAGCGCGGGCAGTGACTTCCTTCTGAGCCCCAACGGGGCGGCATGATGTAGCCCCGGCGCAAGCCGGTGGGGACAGAACGATATAAAAAAAAGCCCCAAAAGGGGCGACATGGGCGTCCGTAGGTGAATCGTCCTCTACCGCTGCGGCAAAACCTCCACCCCACACAAAACCGTCGCCCCCTTCTTCGCGTTCAACTCAATCACCAGCTCGCTCCCCGCCTCGATCCCCCGATACTCCTTCATCATCGACCGATCCGCCGCTCCAGCGCTGGCGACCACATCAAAACCATTCTCCACGCGCACGCCATTGATCAGCACATCAAACACATTCTCCCCCGCCTTCGCCGGCCCAGGATGAGCGAAATACAACCTCACCGTATAAGGCCGCCACTCCTCCCCCTCCGGCCCCAGCGTCACCTTCAACGATTTAATATTCTTCGCGCCCGATGCACAAACCCACGGCATGTCCCCGCTGATCACCGACGCATGCCGCCGGAAAAATTCCATCTTCTCCCCCGCCGCCGCCACCTTCACGCCCGGCGACTTGCCGCCCACGCTCGGATATTCCAGCCAAAGCGTCCCATTTTCATCCACGCGATCCCCCGGCGCTCCCAGGTTCACGCCGATTCGCTCCACGTGTTGCTCGGCATCGGTGTTCGCGCCCGTGAACGTCCACATCTCCGTTTCCGAATCGCTGTACATCGCCAGCGACGTCTGCATCTGATAACTGCACGTGCAGGTCCGCGTGTAATCCGGCGCAACCAGCAGCCCACCCGCGACGATCAGGTTGTTTGTGCAGCTCGATCGAAATCCGCCGAAATTCCCCGTCCCGCCCAATCTCGCCAGGTCGTAATACCCAGCCGCCCCGCTGCGGAACGTCAGCAGATTCTGCGAAGCAATCGGCGTGTTGCAGCCATACTGCCGGCTCCAAGTCCATTCATGCAGCAGCCCGGTAATCGGATCGCTCTGAACAATTGGCTTGCCCGTAATCAAATCCACCGCGCTGCTCTCCTTGAGCACCATGTTCCCGCGGATCATCGCCGGCCCCAGCGCATTCGGGTCATGCCACAGCACCTCGCCGCTCGCGCCGCGATACGCCCGCATCCCTTTCGGCTCATCGCGCAGCGTATCCCGCGCCTTGCGCCCCGCCTCCACCAGCACGTCAAACTCGGCCGAATAACTCAGCCACGTCCCCGACACGTTGTTCGACGTCTTCCACAATTTTTCACCGCTCGCCAGGTCAAACACCCGCAGCTCGCCAAAAGGCGTCGGCACCGGCTTATCCCGCTCCCACAGCGCCGGCACGGGATTGGTATCGATCGCATAAAGTCTTCCGCCGCCCGTGCAAATTCCATTGTGCCTGAAAAGTTTCTTCGCATTCACCGACCACAGAATTTTTCCGCTCCGACGATCCATCACGAACAGGCCCGTGCTTCCCACCGTGCGCGGATTGCCCGGCGGCAGGCGCTTGGCCGTGCTCTCGGGCTCCTCATCCGGATCAACCTTGTCCTGCGTCTTGGCCGCCGCAATCGGCGCATGCGCCCGCGGCGCCCAGCCGCCGATCAGATAATCCCCATCCACATTCAAATACCCCCACACACAATCCGCCCCATCCAGCAAATCTGTCGGCAGCTCAATCCGCTCCATCTCCTGGCCGCTTGCTGGATCTAATCTCAGGCACACGCGATCCATCGCCACATAAATCCCATCGCTCAGCGAAATGAAATTCGATCCCGTCCCATTCGCGCCTGCCTGGTGCGCCGTGTTATTGAAATACGATCCCACCCCCTCAATCGGCTTCTCCCAAAGCACGCACCCGCTGTAAATATCCATCGCGCGAATCTTGTCGATGCCTTCGATGATCGCCCTTCCATCGATCACCTGCGGCTGCGGGCCATGCCCATGCCGCGGCAGCATCCCTTCGTTGCTCGACCCGCCAAACCACAAAATTCCCAGCGGCGCTTTCACCAGCGAATCCGCCGAGACGCGCGTGTTGCTCGCATCCGCATTCTCGTGCGTCCAGTTGCCAGCGCCTTCCAATCCGCCGCTGCGCCGCAGGCACATCATTGAGCCGACGGTCGAAATGCTCGCGCCCTTCATCGAAATGTCCGGCGGAAAAGTCGCATTCGACTTGAAATACGCTTTCCCGTGATACGGATGCAGCGAGCGATACAAAAACGGCAGATCCTCTGCCCGCATCAGTTTCGGATCAGTAGCGATCGCTACACTCGCAAAATACGGTGGCAACGTCGCCGTCGAAAGCGCCCCCTCCATCACCGCAATCTTTTGGCCGTAAATCCCCTCCGCGCAGAGGCTCTTTCGCAACTCCAACACCCGCGTCGGATTCGCTTCCAGCAGCACCACACGCAACTTGCTTCGCTCCACAATCTCCCGCGCCACCGCCGCGCTGGAGGCACCGACGGCCAGGCAATACCCACCCTCATTCGCATCCGCCACGATAGTCCGAGCCATCTCCGCCGCGCCCGCTACAACCATGCGCTCCGGCCGCATCGGCTCCGGGCTCGATCGCGCCGGTCCCAATTTCGCATCCCCCAGGCAGTAAATCTCCCCCTCCTCGCAAACCGCCACGAGCGAATCTCCCCCCGCCAGCAAACTCACCACCGTTCCATCGATCTCCACGCGCCACGCCGTATCTGGATTCTCCGGCAAAAACGGCAAGTCCATCGCCGCCACGAAATCCTTCCCACCCGCATACAGCCGATTCCCCGCCTTGATCACCGCCGTCGGCTTGGCAATCGCCGGCGACGCCAACCCATTCACAAACCCAACCGCACTCACCTTCGAATCCACAAATGGCGACGCCAAACAGCTCAAAAAATATCCCGCCACCCCGTCCTTCGTCGCGACATACGCCATCCTCCCATCGATCACCGGATTGGGCGCAACACTCACCGCCCCCTTTCCGTTGCTCAAATCAAACGCCATGTCCCCCGTGAAAAACCAATTCTTCGCGACGATGACATTGTCCCCGCCGAACTTATTATTCAGCGGAAAATAAATCATCCGCCCCGTCTTCTTCTCATAACACGCCGGCAGCGAACGCCCATTTGGCACCAGCAGTTTCTCCCCCATCACCGCCAGACTTCCCTGCGGCGCAATCCCGGCGAAGCTCTGCGCGCCGTGCGGTTGCGTCAGCCACGCCGATCCATCTCCCGAATTCGTCCAGATGACCCGCCCCGTTTCCGCATCGACGCAGTGCAGAAACACCCCCATGAACGGCCAAATCCCCGCCGCAAAATAAACCCGCCCTTCGTCCACCACCGGCCCGCCGCGAATCGGCCAGGTATCAATCATCCGCTCATTGCCGATGATCGGCCGCGACCGCGGCGCGCCCTTCATCTTCCAAACGACCGCCCCCGTCCGCGCTGACAGCGCCGCCATCCACCCATCATCCGACCCGATGAAAATTTTCCCGTTCGCCGCCGCCGGCGCAACCCGAATCGGCCCCCCGCAATAAAACCGCCAAACCTCTCCCCCATCGCGCAGGTCATACGCCGCCACCGAATCATCCCGCGACGACGGCACGATCAGCTTCCCATCCACGATAATTGGCTGATAAACCCCATCCCCCCGAAGCCGAACCTGGTCCGGCCACGCCGGCGCAAGCTCCGCCAGCTTCATCGACCACCGCATCCCCATCGTCCGCGGCAATTGCTCGCGGGAGTTCGAGGAATGCTGCGCATCAAACCCAGACTGCGGCCAATCCCCTGCTCGCAAGCTGGAGCTAATGATGATGTTAAGTAAAAATAAGGCAACCGCGCAAAATTTGCTCACAAAAATCGATACTACTGTGCCCGCCAGATGTTACGCCACTAAAAATGCTTCCAAATTAATCCGGATCATGGCGTCGCTCAGTGGGCGCTTCCGGTTCCGGACGCGTCTGAAGCTTCGACGCCTTGGCGTTCATCTCCGCAATCGCCTTCTCCAGCCGCTGCGCCCGCGAACGTGCCCCCGCCTCGCGAATCTGCCGCACCGTCCGCCAAATCGTGCTCGTCAGCAGCGTCCCAATCACGCTCAGCACAAAAACGCCCCCGACCAGCGCCAGAATCGAGCTGGTATACGTCCCTGTCTCCCCAAACCACAGCCACACCGTCACCTTCGTGTCGTAGTTCTTGAACAAAAATAACAGGATATAGATCGCGATCAGTCCAAAGATGATCAGCTTGAACCAGATCTTAAATTTCAGCCACGCATTGGTCATGACTCACCACCCTGTCATCCGCTGGAGTGCAAGGCTGATTCCTTCCACGCCCGGCCGGAGGTAGTTGGCGATGGGACAATAGAATATCAGGACGGCCGCGGTCGCCAATGCAAGATACGGCCCATACGGCAGCTCATGGCGCTTGCGGCTGATCAGCGTATAAAGCCCCACCAGCAACCCGGCGAACGGCGCAAGAAAAAAGATGATGATCGATGCCCCTGCGCCGACGATCGCCCCAACGCCGAACATCAGGTGCACGTCGCCCAGCCCCATGGCGATTCGCCCAAACCCCAGCGTCCCCATGATCCGAAAAATCCAGATCATGAACGCCCCGATCAACGCCCCAAACAGCGACCCCAGCAGGCCGCTGATCCAGTCGTACTGCTGCAGCAGGTGCGTCCATGAAGCATTCAGCGATTTGGAAAAGTGAAGCACGAGCACGGCAATCAGCCCCAGCGTCATCGGCGGCAGCAAAAACAGCATCTCCTTGCCGATCTCTTTGCGAATCTCCCCGCGGGTATATTCCCGCGGCCGCTTGGGCGGCTCTTCTCCCGCCTTCTTCGCCCGCTGGACTTCCTTTTCAAACGCCTCCTCGTCCACCTCCAGCGCCGGCTCACCTTCGGCAAAACTCTGCGGCATGATCTCCAGGAGAAATAAAACGATGCTGATGATCAGCCCAATCGTCCCGCCCAGCGCCAGCGCCCCCGCGCCCGGACCGGCATTGAGATGATTCGGCGTCCGCGCATCATCGATCAGCGCGTGAACGACAATCCCCACCACCGCCATCAGCCATGGAATCTGCAGCGGGATCGTAAACGTCTCGGCATCGATGAGTGACGCCGCCAGCAGCCCGCAGACCATGAACATCAGCAGCCCAAAGCTCGGCCACTGATCGCCGCTGCGCAAATCTGTAAACGCCGGACGGCACGGCCCATCCCCCCCGATGAAAAACAGCAGGTAATAAACCACCAGCAGCATCGCCGTGCCAAATTCCACGATCGGATAGCGCGGCGAAATCGGATTCCTGCAATACCTGCATTTCCCGCCCAGGAATATCCACCCGACGACAGGAATATTGTCCTTCCACGCCAGCTTGTGATTGCATTTGGGGCAATGCGACGGCGGATGCGAAAGCGATTCGCCGCGCGGCAGCCGCCACACCACCACGTTGATAAACGACCCAATGCTCGCCCCCAGCAAAAACAGAAACGTGATGAAAATGACGTGATGTGCCGTCGTCAGCGGATTGTCAGCCGAAGGCAGCGCCGCCGCGGACAAAATGAGGAGCGATGCCAGCATCACATCAGGCGGGCAAGGTAGTGAACCGCTTCTTCAGGCGAAAGATTCGTCACGTCCAGCTCGCAATGCATCACCTCGCGATACAGCGGCTCGCGCTCCGAAAGCTTGATGCGAATCTCCTGAATCCCCCCGCCCAGCGACGTCAGGCTCGGCCGGTGCAGCGCCGAATTGGGATCGGCCTTGATCCGCCGGTCCAATTCCTCCGGATCGCACTTGAGGTAGATGATCTTGCCCCCATCTGCCTTGAGCATCTCGCGGTTCTCATCGCGAATGATCGTCCCGCCGCCCAGCGCCAGGATGATGTCCGATTCCTTCAGCGCCTCGCGCAGGCATTCGGTCTCGATGTCGCGATAGTACGGCTCGCCATACTCCAGGAAGATGTCGCGGATGCTCTTCCCCCCCGCCGCCTTCACGATCCGGTCATCAATGTCCACAAACCGAGCCCAGAGCCGGTCGGCAATGCGTTTGCCGATTGTGGTCTTCCCACAACCTCGATAACCCATCAGCGCTGCGATCATTCAGAGAGTGTATCGACAATTTCAAACTGCGCCAGTAGGGGCGACGCAGCGTGCATGCCTCGGGTCCCATAATCCTTGCTTTCCGTCCGCCGCACCCCGACCTACAATGACCCCAACCATGCCCGAGCTGAAATACAAACGAGTGCTGCTGAAGATCTCCGGAGAAGGTTTTTGCGAGGAAGGGGGCTTTGGACTCGAAGCTACCGAGTTGGAAAACATCGCCCACCAGTGCGTCGAAGTCGCCAAAACCGGCGCCGAATTGGCCATCGTCGTCGGCGGCGGCAATTTCATCCGCGGCGCAGACTTCGCCGAAGACTCCCGCATTCAGCAGGCAACCGCCCACTACATGGGCATGCTCGCCACCGTCATCAACGCCCTGGCCCTGCAGGAAACCATGGAATCGATGGGCCAGCCCACCCGCGTGCTTTCGGCCATCAGCGTCTACAGCGTGTGCGAGCCCTTCATCCGCCGCCGCGCCCTCCGTCACCTCGAGAAAAAACGCACCATCATCCTCGCCGCCGGCACCGGCAATCCTTTTTTCACCACCGACACCTGCGCCGCCCTCCGCGCCACCGAGCTGAAATCTGACGTGGTGCTCAAGGCCACCAAGGTCGACGGCATCTACACCGCCGATCCCAAGAAAGACCCCACCGCCAAGCTCTATCACGAAATCTCCTACGACCAGGTCCTGCGCGACAAGCTGCGCGTCATGGACCTGACCGCCATCACCCTCCTCATGGAACAGAAGCTCCCCCTGGTGGTGTTTAATCTCAAGACAAAGGGGAATATCATGAGAGTGGTCCGGGGCGAAAAAGTTGGAACCGCGATATTGCCCCGGTAGGGGCGGGGTTTCCCCACCCTTGCAGCGAGGGCGGCAAAACGCCGCCCCTAAAAGAAGAGGCGTCTATGCCCGTTGACGACATCCTCCTCGATTGCGAAGAGCACATGGAAAAATCCGTCGAGCATCTCAAGCATGAGCTGCGCGGCGTCCGCACCGGCCGCGCCTCGCCCGCCCTCGTCGAGAACATCCGCGTCGATTACTACGGCTCGATGACCGAAATCCGCTCGATTGCCGCCATCATGGTGCCCGAGGCCACGCAGATCCTGATCAAACCCTTCAACGCCCAGGATCTCAAGCCCATCGAAAAAGCCATCAACGACGCCAAGCTCCCCCTCACGCCCCACTCCGACGGCAAGCAATTACGCCTCGTCCTCCCGCCCATGTCGCAGGAAGTGCGCTTAAGAATGGTCGGCCAGTGCAAGACTTTTGCCGAGACCGCCAAGGTTGCCATCCGCAACGCCCGCCGCGACGCCAACAAGCTGGTTGATTCCGAAGAAAAAGGCGGCGTCATCACCGAAGACGACGCCCGTCACGCCCGCGACCAGGTGCAGGAACTAACCAAGCAATACGAAGGCAAGGTCGATGAGATGATCGAGCACAAGAAGCAGGAAATCCTGCAAGTCTGAAAAATCTTCAGTTAGCCGCCCCGCTTGCGGGGCGCGTCTCCGTGCCGATGACCACCGGCACACTCCCCCGCCGCAGCGCCGCAAACAACGCCACTCCGCCAAACAGCAGCAGCACCGCTTCACCCGTATAAACCCATTCCGACTGCTTATGCAGCGCCTCAAACCGCGGCGAATTGGTCTTGCCTTCCTGCCGCAGAGTTTCCAACTGCTTGCTGAAATAAAGAGGCGAGGCGATGGCCCCCAGCGACGAAAGGCAAAGCAGCAAAAACAACCAGTTCACCACCAGGTTCTTCGACACTACCCGCCAAACCACCGAGCTGGTCAGCGCCACCGCCGCCAGGATCAGCTGATAGCGCTCAAAATTCACGAACAGCTGCGGCGCGATATCCGTCGCCAGCGACCGGTTGTGATGAAACATCGTGATCACGCACAGAAACAGCGTAACCAATCCGCCCAGCCAAAGGCCCCAGGCCACCAGCGTCATGAATGCAAAAAACCGCGACATACAACAATTATATCGACCATCCAACCTAATAAGAGCACTCCGGACACGGCAATTTCTGCCGCCCCGGATGCGTTGGATTCGCCTCCTCCGGGTGCCATGCTTACGTACCCGTAAGCATGCCCAACGATGTTGACATCTCAAAACCCGCACATTCAGCGCAAAAAAAGCATGCTCAGGCGATTCCACCTGAGCATGCTGCTTAGATTCGTTTTAAATGCCATTATTGCGCTGCTGCCGCCGGCGCAACCGCTGTCTGTGCTGGTTGAGGCCGGGCGACTGCCGCGCCTCCCTGAATGCTCGGCGTCACTTTGGGCGCTGCGGGCTTGGTCCCCGGGGTGCTGGGCCCTCCGGGCTTGGCGGCCGTGGCGCTTTTATGCTCCGGCTGAAGCACCAGAGTCATCCGTCTCCCTTCCAGCTTGGTGTCGCGCTCGACCTTGCTGAAGGGCTGAAGCTCCGCCTTGATCTTTTTGAAGATTTCCCGCCCCAGGTCCATGTGGGCCACTTCACGGCCGCGGAACTGAAGCGTGAACTGCACCTTGTTGTTTTCTTTGAGGAACTCGCGGGCGTGATTGATCTTGATCTGAAGATCGTGGTCCCCGATTTTCACCGTGCGCAGCTTCAATTCCTTCAGCTGGCCGGCGCGGGAGGAGGCCCGCGACTTGTCCTCTTTCTTCTGCTGCTGATAGCGCCATTTGCCATAGTCCATGATGCGGCAAACGGGCGGCCGCGCGGTCGGCGCAACCTCCACCAGGTCCATACCCGCCTCGCGGGCCATGCGCATCGCCTCTGCGGTCGAGATAATGCCTATTTGTTCTTCGTGCTGATTGATTAAGCGGATGGGCGAGATGCGGATCTGCTCGTTGTGACGAAAGTTGGTAGAAATAGTCGTACACTCCTAAAAAAACCTGCCGGCCCGGACCAAGTTGGACCTTAAAAGCCTGGCTTTGTTTCACAATCAATATGGCGATTGTTGCAATAAGCTGACAATCACCAAATCGGCAAAATTCGGCCCAAAAAGGAGTCCGAGAGATCAGAACTGACTGTCGGCCAACGCCGGTCGGCAGATCGACCTCGGCGGCCGTTGCGATGAAGAGTGCGGAACGGGACTTTCGATCTCAGCCCCGCATTCCCCCGCGAACCGACCGCTACGCCGATGCGAACAACAATAATATGCCTGTTTATCGGACCGATTGCAAGAAAATGTTGCGGGCGATTCCACTCCTCCTCCGGGTCCGTCTGGATCGGCAATTTTCGCGTTGATAGCCCTGCCTGATCTCTAATACATTGCTTAGCCCAGTCCATGGAGGCCAAATGCGAGTTTTACGCCTGAAGTTTCTGACCCTCATCCTGATTCTGACCTTCGCCGGCGCTGCCGCCGCCCAGACCGCCAAACCACCAGCATTTGAGGAAGGCCAAAAAGTCCAGGTCCGCGAGGGAGACACCTGGTCCACAGCCACCATCGTAAAAAAAGAAGGCCGCCGCTTTCAGATTCGCTATGAAGACAGCAAGGAGGAGGAATGGGTAGCGGCCGATCGGATTCGTCCCGCCGGCGCGGATGCCGGCAATCCAGCTCCCGCGGGCGCGGACAAAGCCGATCCCGCCAAAAAAGACGCCGCCGCCAAGCCGGCCGTGATCAACTGGCCCAGCGGCTCGAAAGTCCAGGCCAAATGGGGCGGCCTGTGGTTTGACGCAACCATCGTCAATCGCCGCGGCGAATGGTACCTGGTCGAATACACGCGCGACAAAAGCCGCGAGTGGGTCGAGCATTGGCGCATCCGCAAAGTCGGCGATACCGCCGACACCATCGGTCATGCGCGGCCCAATGGCCGCTGGAAAGCCGGCGACAATCCCCCCCGTGAAAAGGCCGGAGAGCCGCCCGAACCCATCGGCGCATCCGCCCGCACCGCCGAACAGAAAAAGGCCATGGAGGAGTTCAAGCAGGACCCGGCCTTCCGCGAAGCCGACCTGGACGGCGTAAAAGATCTCGAGCTGCGCGGCGTGGCCGCCGATTCCAAAATCCCCGCCGATCCCGCCCCGCCCGCCAAGGCAGTGCGGCCCGTCAAGTTCGCCGGCGCCAGCGGAGAGTTTTTCGAGAGCATGAAAACCCTGGTCATCGCCCGCAGCGGCAATTTCGCGGCCGGAATCCATGAAAATGCCCCTCCCGGCAAAGAAGCGCAAAGCAAGCTTGAGCGCCTCGATCTGGCCAACGGCAAATCCGCCGGCGTCTTCCCCATGTCCTCCAAGATGGCTCTGTTCGACATCAGCGACGACGGCAAGCTCATCGCCCTGCGCAACGACGAATTTGGCTTCGGCAACAACACTCGCCTGGAAATCTGGGCCTTGGACGGCCCGCAAATCCGAAAGGTGCTGATCCTCTTCCCCTACGATAAAGAATCCTGGGGCCCCGATCGCGACATCAACGACGCGTGGCTTCTCGACAATTCCAGCGTCCTCACCGTCAATTCAAAGGGCAAGCTGGTGCTCTGGAGCATCGCCACCGGCAAAGCCATCTACCGCGCGCAAATCAACAGCAGTTCCAAACCCGCCATCAGCGGCGGCGGCAAACAGCTCGCTTTGGAAACGGAAAAATCCGTGGTCATCGTCGAGCCGCTGTCGGGAAATGTGCTGGGATCATTCCCACTGGGAGACAAGAGTGGCCTGAGCTACTCCTTCAGCCCCTCTGGAAAACAGCTGGCGGGATGCGGCTGGCAGAATATCTATGCATGGGATCTGACTTCAGGCGAGATGTTCCGCCAGTTCACCCTCAATGCCGGATCGGGCGAATTCAACATGGTCGCCGACGGCTATGCCCTGATCGGTCGCAATATCCTTCTGGATTTCGAGCGACGCATTCCACTCTGGCACTATCAAGCCACCGGCCGCTCTATCAGCGCGGTGGCGCCCTCTGGAATGCTCTGGTACAGCATCAAGGGCGGTCGCGACGAGCCTACGCCCCTCACTCCACTAAAAGTCCCTACCCCCGATGCGCTTGCGCTTGCAAAAACGCTCAAGGCCGACGATCTGCTCCTGCTCAAGCCCGGCGTGCACGTGGCCCTGTCGATCAATCTCGATGTCCAGCAAGCCGATGGCGAAGCGATCCGCAAATCCCTCGCCGATCAACTCAAGGCCGCCCAGCTCGTGCTCGATGACCAGGCCCCCATCCGCATCGTCGCCAGCAACGAGCCGGGAAAAACCACCGAGATGAACTATCGCCCCATCGGCGCCCGCGCCTTCGACCCTCCGCAAAAAGTGAGCGTCACCCCGATGATCACCAGGCTCCAGGTCGAAGTGGACGGCAAAAAAGCCTGGGAATCCGCCTCTGTCCTGGGCGCAGGGTTCTTCCTCACCCTCAAGGAAGGCCAAACCATCGAACAAGCCGTCGCCGAAGCGGCCAAAGTAAATGTCGGCTTCCTGAAAAACGCCAAGGTCCCCGTCTATCTAACCAAACCCCGCGAACCGGCGTGGTATGGGAGCTCGAAGTTGTAGGATTTATTTAGCCGCAAGGCTGCGGTGCGCGTCCAACGAGTCCCCCCACCCGCTACGCGCTTCCCAGCGCGCGAGTCTCGACTTCTTTCTTCACCTTCGCAATGAATTCCCCCACCGCCACCTGCCCCTTATCGCCTTCGGTGCGGTGCCGAATCGCCACCACCCGCGCCTGCTGTTCTTTTTCGCCGAGGATCAGCATGTACGGCACCTTGCTCATGCTTGCCTCGCGAATCTTGGCGCCGATTTTTTCCGCGCTGGAATTCAATTCGACGCGCAGCCCCGCTTCCACCAGCGCGGCCTCCACTTCGCGCGCGTAATCCAGGAACTTCTCGCTGATCGGCAAAATCGCCACCTGCACCGGCGACAGCCAGAGCGGAAACGCGCCGGCAAAATGCTCAATCAGCACGCCGATGAACCGCTCCATCGAGCCGAACGGCGCGCGGTGAATCATTACCGGCTGGTGCGGCTTGTTGTCGGGGCCGATGTAGGAGAGATCAAACCGTTGCGGCAATTGATAATCCACCTGCACAGTCCCCAGCTGCCACTCGCGGCCGATCACATCCTTCACCACAAAGTCAATCTTTGGGCCATAGAACGCCGCCTCACCGGGCTCGAGCGTGAAGTTCACGCCCAGTGTCGCCGCCGCTTCCTTGCAAGCCTGCTCGGCCTTGTCCCACTGCTCCGGCTTGCCAACATATTTGGCGCTATCCGGATCGCGCAAGCCGACGCGCACGCGATAATTGCTCATTCCCAGCGTACCCAGGATGATCTTCACCAACTCCAGGCAACCCAGTACTTCCTTCCCCACCTGCTCCTCTGTGCAGAACAGATGCGCATCATCCTGGGTGAACCCGCGCACGCGGGTCATGCCACCCAGTTCGCCGCTCTTTTCCCAGCGATAAACCGTGCCGAATTCCGCCAGCCGCACCGGCATCTCGCGATAGCTCCGCTGCTCCGACGCGAAGATTCGAATGTGATGCGGGCAGTTCATCGGCTTGAGCAGGTATCCCTCCACCTCGCCCTTCTCCATCCGATTCGACAATTCCGCGCAGCCGCAATTTTCCTTAGCCAACTGATCCACCAACTCGCGGTCCACCAACGGCGGAAATTGTGACGCTCGATAATACGGATAGTGGCCGGATGTCTTGTACAGCTCCAACCTGCCAATATGCGGCGTAAACACCTGCTGATATCCCTGCCGCCGCAGGTGATGCGAAATAAAGTTCTGCAACTCCTGGCGCACGATCGCGCCCTTCGGCTTCCACAGCACCAGGCCCTGCCCCACCGCATCATCAATGGTGAACAACCCAAGCTGCGGCCCCAGCACGCGATGATCGCGCTTCTTGGCTTCATCGAGCACCTTCATATGCTCTTCAAGCTGCTTGGGATCGAAAAACGCGGTGCCATAAACGCGCTGAAACTTGTCGCTCTTTACATCGCCATGCCAATGCGACTGCGCCACGCTCATGATCTTGAACGCCTTGATGCGCCCGGTGCTGGGCACGTGCGGCCCCATGCACAAATCTTCCCAATTGCGATCGACAGCGCCAGTCACATACCAGCTCAGCGACTTCGCCCCGCCCTCAATCGCCCGCTGCGCGTTATCCACCTTGTACTTGTTCCCCTCCTTGCTCAATCGCTCCATGCCGGCATTAGTCGGCAGGTCATAGCGTGTAAACGGCCGATTCTCCGCCACGATCTTCTGCATCTCCGCTTCGATCTTCGGAAAATCATTCGTCGAAATCGGCGCGCTCAGCGCAATGTCATAATAAAACCCATTCTCCAGCGGCGGCCCATACGCCAGCTGCGCATCCGGCCAAAGCCGGCAGATCGCCTCCGCCATCACGTGCGCCGTCGAGTGCCGCAGGATCAACAGCCCCTCCGGATCCCGATCGGTGATGATCTGCAGCGAATGTTCCCCGTCGGGTATGCGCGCAGAAACATCCACCAGCTTCCCATCCAGCTTCCCTACCACCGCAGCCTGCGCCAGACGCTTGCCGATCGACTCGGCCACCTGCAAAACAGTTGACCCCTCCGGCACCTGTCGCACGCTGCCGTCGGGAAGTTTGATGGAGGGCATATGTCTTCCTTCTCAGACCAAATTCAAAACCTACATAAACGAAAACGCCCGGTTTTGCACCGGGCGGGCGTCTGCATTTGTTATTGCCGACGAATCACCACCCGCGCGCGTTGCTCGTGGTCGTAGTCGTCATGTTCTCAAAGCTGATCATTTCGCCCCAACTATACGTTTATTGGCTGCCGCAATCAATTCTGTCGAGCCGGCTGCTGCTCCGTCCCTTCCAGATCGCCTCCCCGCATCCCCAGGATCACCCCCGTCATCGCCAGCACCAGCGCCAAAACCACGCACAGGAACGGCGCGAGCATCGTCGTGTCGCTGGGATTGGCATAATCCATCGCCCGCCAGCACAAGCCGATCCCCAGGAAGATAAACAGGCCGGCCGTGGCCCAGCGCGAAACAAAATCGCTGAAGATCCTCTTCATAAATTACCCCGACTAGTAATCGATCGGTTTGATGCCAAGCTGCGAGGTAAAGCTTATCGGACGATTCGTCGAATGATAGAAAATTCTCCGACAACCCCAAATTCACTGCCCAGCCGGGCGAGCGGGAGCATCCAACCAAAGCTGCTTCAGCGGATTTCGATACACCCGCACCAGCGGCCGATCGGCCGGAAAATCGATCAGATTCGGCGAAGCCGATTTTTCATCCCGCGGCAGCGCAAAGAAATTCCCCCCATCCGCCGCCACCAACCCCTCCCGCTTGCGATCGAACGCAAAAAACGGAATCGCCTCAATCTTCCCCCAAAGATTTTCCGCCTCCACCTGCTCCCTCACCAGATACCGCCCCCCGACCTTATAAACCGGCACCGGCAACGCCAGCCGCTCATCGCTCAGATCCAGCCGATACATGAGCTGGTTATAGTTGTACCTCGGCGTCGCCACCGGCGCATCCGAAAACTCGCGCGTGTACGTCCCCTCAAAATAAATCACCCGCCCATCCTGCTGATCAAAAAATGGGTGATGGGCCACATTGTAAAAAGTGTAGTGGTCATATTTCACCACCCGCCGCCCATACACCCACGGCCCCACCGGCGTGTCCGCTTCAAAATAATATGTCGCATCCGGAAACTTCCACGCCAGCATGATCCAGCGCTTGCGATACGCATTCCAATTCACGCTCCCCGCCGCCTCAACCGACTGCCCCGTCTCGATATCAATCTGCGTACGAATCTTCTGCGGCTTCGCCCCCGCCTTCCAAGCTCCATCTACAAATCCTTCATATGCTTTGGCGTCAAGCACATCCTTCAACGTCGCCTTCACCCGCACCAGCGGCGCGATGAAAGGCCCCGGAAAATAGTAATATTCCCCCACCCGCACCGGCACCCCATCCGCCACCAGCCCCGCATCCTTCTCCAGTGCCACCGCCTTCTCGAAAATCTCCTTCTCGTCGTTATAAACCATCAACCCATGCTCATATCGCTCCCCCAACCCCTTCCGCCGGTCATACCGCGCCACTAGTTTCTCGCGACCATTCTCATCGCGCACATTCATGATCCCCGTCAGCCACTTCACGCCCGGCCCCTCGATGGCAATCATCGGCCGCGAAAATCCGCTCTTGTCCGTGAAATAATTCAGATCAATCCCCACACCGGGATCCAACCCCCCATTTGCCGGCATTTCCGACGTCGCCCCCGACGTTCCAAAATTCCCCAGCGGATAACCCGGCCGATTCGTATCCCCCCAAAACCAGAAAATCTTCCCGCGATAAGGAATCGCCATCACCGTATCCTGCCCGCTTACCAGCCCATTGATCAGCGGATTCTTGATCGGCACTTTTTCCCCCAACAGCACCGAATCGCGATAAATCCCCTCGCCCGTAATGCGATAAAGCCGCTCCGCGATATTCACGCGATGAATTTTGATTGTCGCCGTCCCACCCTCGCTCACTTTCAATTTTGTCCCCCGATACCCAAACCCATCTTTCGCAAATTCATACCCATGACTCTTCACATGAAAAAAAACTTCCCGCCCCATCACCGCCGGATCATAAAACGCCACCAGCCCATTTGAATCCGTGAAATATGAAACATCGGAGGTGGTCGTCAGTTCCACCAGCGGCACCCCGCGACCGGTCTGATCATCCACCACCTGGATTTTAAAATACTTTTCCGCCCCGACCCTCGAGGCAAGACACAGAATCAGCAGGCAATAACGCAGCATCTTCATGATTATGCATGAAGTCGCTTCAGATCGCTAAAAAGTTCACGTAGGGGCAGCTTCAGCCGCCGTTTCCCCAGAATCACCGCAACACAAAATTAAACGGCACCCTCACCGTCGACGCAATCGGCCTTCCATCCTCCACCGCCGGCTCAATCCGCGCCTTTTTGATCGCCTCAATCGCCGCATTCACCAGCCGCTCATGCCCAGGATGCTCAATCACTTTAACTTCTCCGATCGACCCATCCGACCGGATCTCCACCTCCAGCAAAACCTTCCCCTGCTCGCCCAGACGCCGCGATTCCTTCGGATAAATCGGCTGCGGAATCGCCGCCACATCCGTCCCCGAAGCCGCCCCCGCGCGCCCCGAAGCATTCCCCGCGGCATCCGACGTCGCAAAGCTTGGCGCTGAATAATGAAACTTGGGAACAACAGCAGGAGATTGTGTTCCAAAACCCGCTCCACCCGCCCCATCCGCCGTCATCAGCAACGGCGTCGCCACCTGGCTTGCCGCATCGCCAAGCTTGCTGACCGATCCCCCCATCAACTGCGCATCCATCGCCTCCAACGGATTCCCCGCGGGCGCTTCCTGCTCCACTGCCACCACCGGCGCATTCTCCTCCCCCGCCTTCCAAATCTCCCCGCGCGAACTCTCCGCCCCAACCTCCCCATAAACCAGATGAATCTTCGGCGGACTGAACGCCGCGCGCACGCCGAACAACACCACCGCCCCCAGCAGCGCCCCATGCACGCCCAGTGAAATCACCAACGAAACTGTTCCGCTCCGTCGCATCAAAACTCGTATCCAATATTCAAATAAATCTGCGCATCCGGCGAATCATCCGTCAACCCAACCAGCGGCGCAAAATTAATCGTCATCTGCGGCAGCGGCCGAAACTGCACGCTCGGCCCCAGCAAAACTTCCGTCGTAAAATCTCCCCGATCTCCTGCCACATCCGTCATGATTAATTGACTCTCCGCCCCCAGCGAAAGTTTCTCATCGATAATCGTATAGCTCACCGCCCCCGTCACCTGATACTCATGCGACCGCTCCCCGCTCAGCTCGATCTCCGCCACCAAATTCGCTCCCCAGTGCCACCGCGGCGCAAGCTCCCCACCCAGCAGCAACTTTGGCTCGATCTTGTCCGGCCGATCCTCCAGCATTACATACTCAAAATAGACGGTCGGATTCCCCGGAATCTTCCCCCAATCCGCAAACGCCCAGCGCACCTCGATCTGCTCCCCCAGCAGCATGTCGCCGGTATCGCCATCTTGATCGGTGCGCAGGTACAGATCGAGCTGAAACCGATGCTGCAACCCAATCTCCAGCTCATACAGCGAGCGCGTCTCCGTATCCCCATCCTTGGTGAACGTCGGCCGAAGCCAATACTCAAACTCCACCTTCCCCTCCGGCACCACATACACGCGCGTCGAGGGAAACCGACGCGTCGCGGTCCAGCGCGGCTGCGCATACGACCCCACCCGGTCCTCCTCGCGCAATCCTGACTCCTTCTCCCCCACCACCGTCACCGCCGGCAGCTCAAAAGATCGCATCCGCTCCGGCTGCCCAGTTGACTGCCCCGTCGTCTGCGTCGAAGGCCGCCTCTGCGCATCCGCCGGATTCACCACCTGCATCATCAACTGTGGCACATCAAACGAAAAATCGTCAGCCAAGACAGGACTCGCCAAAAGCACGGTTCCGAGAAGGATTTGCCGGTTCATTCGCCTCCGAATGTATGAGCCAAGTTACAATGTTTCACTCTTATGCAACCTTTGCATCGGGCAACACAACACCCGTCAGATTGAGGACTAATACGTGCGGATGAGGAGTTGGGCAATAGGGTTTGTGCTGGGGGTTGGGGCGATGTTCGCCGCTGCGCGAGCGGAAGAGCAGAAGAACCGCGAAGGCATCCAATTCTTCGAATCCTCCATCCGCCCCCTCCTCATCGAAAACTGCTACTCCTGCCACGGCGAAAAAAAGCAAAAAGGCGAGCTCCGCCTCGACTCCCGCACTGCCACCATGCGCGGCGGCGAGCTCGGGGTCGTCATCGTTCCGGGCAAACCCGACCAGTCCCTGCTCATCAAAGCCGTGCGCTACCTCGACCCCGACCTGTCGATGCCTCCCAAAAAAAAGCTCGCCCAAAAACAGATCGACGACCTGACCAAATGGGTCGCCATGGGCGCGCCCATGCCCGAGGACAACTTCACGACTGCATCGACGCCAGCGACGAAGCCCGCCGGCATCGTCATCACCGACGCCGACCGAAACTGGTGGGCGTTTCGTCCGATTCAGCATCATTCCGAAAGCATCGACGATCTAATCGCCTCTAAGCTTACGGAAAAATCACTGACGCCCAATCCGCGCGCTTCAAAGCGCGAATTAATTCGTCGCGCCTATTTCGACCTCTGGGGCCTCCCGCCCACCGCCAAAGAAATCCAGGCCTTTGAATCCGATCAATCCCCCAACGCCTTCGAAAAGGTGATCGATCATCTCCTGGCCTCCCCGCGCTATGGCGAGCGCTACGCCCGCTTCTGGCTCGACGTCGTCCGCTACGCCCAGACTAACGGCTACGAGCGCGACAGCGAAAAACCCTACGCCTGGCGCTATCGCGACTACGTCATCCGCGCCCTCAACCAGGACAAACCCTACGACCAGTTCATCCGCGAGCAGCTGGCCGGCGACGAAATCGAAAACGTCACCGACGATTCCCTCATCGCCACCGGCTTCTGGCGCCTGGGCGTCTGGGACGACGAGCCGGATGACAAAAAAACCGCCGAGTACGATTATCTCGACGACAACATCCGCACCATCAGCACCGCTTTCATGGGCCTGACCATTGGCTGCGCCCGCTGTCACGAGCACAAGTTCGATCCCATCCCCCAATCCGACTATTACTCGCTGCTGGCGTTCATCAAGAACGTTAAACACCAGGAGGCCCCCAACTACACCCTCAACTCCGCCACCTTCGCCCCCATCGGCGATCGCGAAAAGGCCAACGCTCAGCTCGCGGAGATGGACCGAAAGGTCAAAGACCTGAAAGCCAAAGCTGAAAAAGCGGACAAAGAAGAAAAGAAAAAACTGGAAGCTGAGATTTCCGAAGTCAGCAATCAAAAGCACAGCTTCGAATGGGCACTGGTCGTCCGCGAAAACGGAAAAAAGGTTCCCGCGACACACCTTCTTCTTCGCGGAAATGCGTCATCTCCAGGTCCAGAAGTAAGACCCGCTTTCCTCTCCGTCCTCGGTGGACAACCCGCAGCGCCCGCAAAAACGAACGGTCAGAGCACTGGTTTACGCCTAGCGCTCTCCAACTGGTTAACCAATGCCCAAAACCCCCTCACCTCCCGCGTCATGGTCAACCGCCTCTGGCAACATCACTTCGGACGCGGCATCGTCCCCACCCCCGACGACTTTGGCAAAACCGGAATCGCGCCGACCAACCCCGAATTGCTCGACGCCCTCGCCTCCCGCTTCATGGAGGACGGCTGGTCCATCAAGAAATTGCACAAGCTGACCATGCTCTCGCAAGCCTATCAGCGTTCCTCTCGCGTCAACGAGAGCAATGCCGCGATCGACCCCGACAACCATTTCCTCTGGCGGCAAACCCTCCACCGCCTCGACGCCGAGTCCATCCGCGACTCCATCCTCCTCGTCAGCGGCGACCTCAACGAAACCCAGGGCGGCCGCGGCTTCTTCCCGCGCCTCAGTCGCGAAGTCATCGCCGGCGGCTCCCGTCCCGGCGACGGATGGGAGCTCTCTCTCCCCGACGAGCTTCTCCGTCGCAGCATCTACGCCTATCAAAAGCGCACCATGGGCATCCCCATGCTCGACACCTTCGACACCGCCAGCAATTCCAATCCCACCGGCGAGCGCACCATCACCACGGTCGCGCCCCAGGCGCTGATGCTCATGAACGATCGCTTCATGCACGAACGCGCCCAGGACCTCGCGAAAAAAATCGTCAGCCAGGTTGGCGCAGATCCTCTCAAGCAGGTGGAACTCGCCTACCAGCTCGCCCTCTCGCGAAATCCCACTCCACGCGAGTCCGCCATCGCCCTCCAATACCTCCAGCGTCAACTCAGCTCCTACGAATCGCTTCGCTCGCGCCTTCGCTTCGAGCCCGATGTCCCCAACTCCGTCTTCAGCAAATACCTCCAGAAACTCTCCGCCTCCGACCTCCTCTTCGGTCCCAAGGCCGGCTGGAAATATTCCCGCGGCCTCTGGGGCGGCGGTTACGAAGGAATCCTTCAGGTTGATCCCGCCCAAGGCCCCGCCGCCTTCGCCGACGGCAGCAAATTCCTCGACGGCAGCGTGCAAGGCCGCATCCTCATCAACAACGGCTGCGACCTCGCCGGCCTCACCGCCCGCGCCAAGCTCACCGGCGAAGAACTAACCAGCGCCTACGACCTGGTCCTCTCCCCCAAAACCGATTCGGTGCAAATCCGCCGCCTAGAGAAAAACAAAGTGCGAATTCTCGCCGCCGCCGGCCTCCCCATCGACGCTGGCGAATGGCACGACCTCAAACTCCAGCTCAACGGCGCGAAGCTCACCGCCTACGTCGATGGCAAACGCGTGCTTACCGCCACCGACCCGCAACCCCTTCCCCAAGGCCTCGCCGGCATCCGCATCTGGGGCGCAGCCCTCGACATCGACAACCTCTCCATCACCCGCGGCGGCCAAGCCGAACCCCTCTACGACGGCAACAACTTCGCCCCCCCCGACCGCGCCCTCGCCTCCCTCGCCATCGCCCTCTTCAACCTAAACGAGTTCCTGTATGTAGATTAGGTAGAATCCCTTAGCTTTTGGGTGCCATGCTTATGTACTCATAAGCATGCCCAGGAAATGCTGATGCCCATTCAATCTCAATTCTGTGGTCGCACCCGCCGCGAATTCCTCTGGGAAGCTGGCGCAGGCTTCGTCGGCGTCGCTCTCGCCGGCCTCCTCCAACGCGACAACTTCGCCTTCGGCGCACCCACCCCAACCATCAACCCCCTCGCCCTCAAACACCCCCATTTCCCCGCCAAGGTCAAATCCGTCATCTTCCTCTTCATGTACGGCGGCCCCTCCGGCGTCGACCTCTTCGACTACAAACCTGAATTGCAAAAGCGCGACGGCCAGACCGTCAACCTCGAAATCCGCCGCGGGTCCATTCAAAGCAAAGTTCTCCTCGCCTCGCAACGCTCCTGGAAGCAGCACGGCCAATCCGGCCTCTGGATCTCCGACTGCTTCCCGCATCTCTCGCAACACGCCGACAAGCTCGCCGTCATCAAATCCCTCTACGCCGATTCCTTCGCCCACGGTAGCGCCATGATCCAGATGAACAGCGGCCGAATCCTCCAGGGCCACCCCGCCCTCGGCGCATGGATGGGCTACGGCCTGGGCACAGCAAATCAGAATCTCCCCAGCTTCGTCGTCATGCTCGATCCGCGCGGCGGTCCCATCAGCGGCGCGGCCAACTGGTCCAGCGGCTACATGCCCGCCGCCTACCAGGGCACCGTCTTCCGCTCCGCAGGCCAGCCGATTTTAAATCTCTCCCCCGGCGGCGGCATGACCCCGCAAATGCAGCGCGACCAGATCAACCTCATCAACCAGCTCGACGCCGAGCACCTCGCCGAGCGTCCCGGCTACTCCGAGCTCCAGGCCCGCATCGCCAGCTACGAGCTCGCCTTCCAGCTGCAAACCTCCGCCCCCGAAGCCCTCGATCTGTCCGAGGAAGATGAAAAAACCCGCGAAATGTACGGCCTCAACGACCCCGCCACCGGCCACTCCCTCTGCCTCGGCCCCGCACCCTTCGGCCGCCAATGCCTCATCGCCCGCCGCCTCGTCGAGCGCGGCGTCCGCTTCGTTCAAATCTATTCCGGCGGCGGTCACCAGCAGCAAAACTGGGACGCTCACCTCGGCATCGAAGAAAACCTGAAAATTCACACCCCGGAAATCGACAAGCCCATCGCCGCGCTATTGACCGATCTCCAGCAGCGAGGATTGCTCGAAGAAACCCTCGTCGTCTGGGGCGGGGAATTCGGCCGCCAACCCACCTCCGAAAACAAAGGCGGCCGCGATCACAACCCCAAGGGCTTCACCTACTGGCTCGCCGGCGGCGGCGTCAAAGGCGGAACCAGCTACGGCGAAACTGACGAATTAGGCCACGAAGCCGTTGCCAACCGCCACCACATCCGCGACCTCCACGCCACCATCCTCCACCTCATGGGCCTCGACCACCACAAGCTCACCTACTTCTACGGCGGCCTCAATCAGAAACTGACTGGCGTCATCCCCGCCGAACCCATCCGCGGCATCCTGGCTTAAAAAGAAGAAGGCCCGCTCGGATCGCGGACCTGAATCTTCTCAACTTTCGCCATCACTCACGGCTTCACTTCATCGTAGCTTGCCGGATTTGGCACCCAGCGATCAGAAAATCGCAGCCCCGTATGATATCCGCTGGGATTCGGCTTGAAGCTGAGCACGCCGTTCGTTCCCAGCGTCAGGGTGTTTTTCAGGGCGACGATCGAGCCCGAGATCGCCAGATCCGAGCTGCCTTGCACGTTGATGCGATCGCCAACGATGTTGCCGGAGATCGCGTTGAAGTTACCCGTGAACTTGATGTCATAGTTCGGTGCGATCACGAACGAACCGCCCATCTGCCGCAGCTCATGGAACTGAGGCAGGTCCGGCAGCGACTCCAGCCCAGAGGTGGTGTTGCCGCTGCCCGTAAAAGTCAGCACGTTGGTCAGCAGCGTGCCCACCGGCGCATTGTCGGTCACCACGATGCCTTGAATGTTAACGTTACCATTGAACTTTACGTTGTTGGGCGACTTGATAAGAAGGACGCCGCGGAAGGTGATGGGCCCGCCGATAGTCGGGTTCATGTTGGCGGGAATGTAAACGTTGTCGTAGGAGGGCTTGCCCGGCACATAGGCGACGGTGGCGTATTTGGCATACACGCTGGTGTCGGGCGTCGGGAATTCCGGGGGGGTGGAGGGATCATTGTAGTGGACGTGATTGGCCATGATATCCGTCACAATCCCCGAACCGCCCACCGACGTTCCAGGAGTGATCACCGGCACCGCGCCCTTGTTTACGGTGATGTCGCCGGAAATGCTGCCGGTCAGCATAGTGACCGGCGGAACAGCAGTCGTGGTGGTGAGGATACTGGCCTCACTGGCCGGCGCGCCATTGATGGGGTTCTTTGTGTCGATGGTGACTGCGCCTTTAGCGGCCATTCCCGTATCAAAGAACTGGGTCGGCCGCTCCAGCGGATCATAAATCAGCTGCACCGCCGCCAGGTCCGCAGCCGCAATCGTGCTGTCGGAATAAGCGCCCGTCACCTTCACCGTGATCCTCCGGTCGGCCACGCCCAGGCCACGGCTGATGGTAATGTGGAATTTTGCTCCGTCACTGCCCACCTTGATGTACTGGTTGGACGCGTCTTTGGCTGGAATATCAACCTGGGTCAGGCCGGCGTTGATGCCCACCGTTCGCGTCCCCATGTTGGCCGTGCCATTGAGCTGCACCTGCAGGTCCTTGTAGATCTCATTGAGAATCTGATCGTTGGTGGTCGTCGGCAGAACAGAAACCTGGAATAGCTGGAAACGCGCAAAATCCATCCCAGACTCGGCCGCCCCCAGTGCTCGATACCGACGCTGTTCGTTGACGCTCACCTGTGCGCTGGTGCCGGTTGACGCGTAAAAACCGACGGCCAGCGTGGCAAAAAGCACCAGGTACAGCATGGCCAACATCGAGGTGATTCCACGGCGCCGGCGCAGCCGCGGTGATGTCATGACGTTTCGCATGCCCATGACATCCAATTCACACAAGCTTGCGTCAAGCCGTATCGTTTAATTTGTGTACCGAATTGCTACCGCCTGTGCCCGGTAGATAAACTTTGCGTCCCATAATCCTCACGGCTTCACCTCGTCATAGCTCGCCGGATTCGGCACATAGCGATCCGAGAACCGCAGGCCGGTGTGCAGGCTGCCGTTGCCCGCCTTGAAGCTGAGGATGCCGTTGGTGCCCATGGTCAGGGTCTGCTTGAGCGCGACGACGGAGCCGGTGATGGCCAGGTCCGAGCTGCCCTGGATATTGATGCGGTCGGCGACGATGTTGCCGGCGATGGCGTTGAAGTTACCGGTGAACTTCACGTCATAGTTGGGCGCGATCAGGAACGAGCCGCCCATGGCCCGCAATTCCGGCGGGAACTGCGGCAGCGCCGGCAGCGTATCAAGCCCGCTGGTCACGTTGCCGCTGCCCGCGAAGGTCAGCACGTTGGTCAGCAGCGTGCCCACCGGCACGTTATCCGTGACAACCACCCCTTGAATGGTCACGTTTCCATTAAATTTGACGTTGTTCGGCGACTTGATGAGCAAAACACCGCGGAAGGTGACGGGGCCGGCGATGGTGGGGTTGAGGTTGGCGGGGATGAAGACGTTGTCGTAGGTCGGCTTGCCGGCGACGTACATCGTGGTGGCGTACTTGGTGTAGGGGCTGACGTCGATGGTGGGGAACTCGACGTTGGCCGCGTCGACGTGATCGACGTGATTGGCCAGGATGTCGGCCTGGATGCTGCTGCCGCCGACGGAGGTGCCCGCCGCAATCGAGGGGTTCAGGCCGTTGGCGACGGTGATGTCGCCGCTGATGCTGCCGCTGCTCATCACCACCGGCGGATTGACCGCCGAGGTTGAAAGAATGCTGGCTTCACTGGCCGGCGCGCCGTTGATCGGGTTCTTGGTGTCGATGGTCACCACGCCGCGCGAGGCCATGCCGTTGTCGAAGAAATCGGTGGGCCGCTCCGAGGGATCATAAATCAATTGAACCGCGGCCAGGTCGGCGGCGGCGATGACGCTGTCGGAATACGCGCCGATCACCTTCACCGTGATCTTCCGGTCAACCAGGCCCAGGCCGCGGCTGATGGTGACGTGAAATTTGGCGCCATCCGAGCCGACCTTGATGTATTGGTCCTTGGCGTCCTTGGCCGGGATATCAATCTGCGTCAGACCGGCGTTGATGCCCACGGTGCGCAGGCCCATGTTGGCGGTGCCATTGAGCTGCACCTGCAGGTCCTTGTAAATCTCATTGAGGATCTGGTCGTTGGTGGTGCTGGGCGGGATGGCGACCTGAAAGAGCTGGAATCGCGCGAAATCCATGCCCGACTCAGCCGCCCCCAGCGACTTGTAGCGGCGTTGCTCGTTGGTGCTGACCTGTGCACTGGTGCCGGTGGTGGCATAAAAGCCGACGGCCAGGGTGGCAAAGAGGGTGAGATACAGCATGGCGAGCATGGAAGTAACGCCATGACGACGGCCAGATGACAATCGCGTAACCATGGAGATGACATAAAATTCATCTGAGGGGGTGTCAAACGATTCGGTTTATCGGGGTCAGCTAAGGGATTTCGGATATGGGTTGGGGGGAAAATGCGGTCCGATAATAAGTGCAGTGGCAGGGTTGGGGAGAACCGATGGAGCACCGTGGGCGGCGGCGATTAATTCCCTGCATTCGCGTCGGGAGAGATGACCCAACGGGCCGGGGTGATATGGTGATCGGAGGCGCGGAGGCAGAATGCACCAGGCGCGCGGGGGACGGGTGAGGAGTTTCATGCGGCGCCGGGCGGGGCGGCGGTGCAATTCTTCCGGGTCGGCCATGATGCGAGGGCCGAGCTTTTCCCAGGCCTCTAGAAGCAAGCGATCGACATCGGTTAATACCCCACCCCTTTTTCAACACGCCAAAACTTCGAATAGGCACATTTGTAGACATCTGTCAACCCCCCCCTCGGCAACGTTCAGTCCGCTCGGAAAGGCGTTGCCCTTTTGTGCGACTTAGTGCCGAGGGCTGATTGTGATTGCATCCCTGGCATGCGATTGTTTATCCTTTGCGTTGGCGAATGAGCTCAGAGCAGGAACGGGACAATCCAAGAAAGGGTGCTCCCTCGCCTCCCCAAGCCAGTGTCGCTCCCAAAAGCGACGGCCCACCCGAGGGTGCAGAGGCACTTCGCGCGCGTCTGGCCGCGGTGGTCGATTCATCCGACGATGCGATCATCAGCAAAACACTCGATGGGATCATCACCACCTGGAACGCCGGTGCCGAGCGAATCTTCGGATACACCGCCGCTGAAGTGATCGGCAAGCCGGTCACCATTCTTTTTCCACCCGAGCTTCAGAACGAGGAACCCGGCATTCTTGCAAAGCTCAGGCGCGGCGAGCGCATCGAGCACTATGAAACTGTCCGCGTGCGCAAAGATGGAACCCGCCTCGACATTTCTTTGACTGTATCGCCGGTAAAGGATTCCAGTGGCAGGATTATTGGTGGCTCGAAAATCGCCCGCGATATTACTGACCGCAAGCGTGCCGAGCAGGTGATGAATGAACAAAGCCGGCTGCTCGGGCTGCTGCACGAGACGGGAAAGATCATTGCGTCGCAGCTGGAATTGGAACAACTGGTTCAGTCGATCACCGATGTCGCCACCAAGCTCACTGCGGCCGAGTTTGGCTCGTTCTTCTACAACGTTGTGAACGAGAAGGGCGAGTCGTACATGCTTTACACCCTCAGCGGCGCCAAGCGCGAGGATTTCGAAGGCTTCCAGCTTCCTCGCAACACGCCGGTTTTCAATCCGACTTTCACCGGCGAGGGTATGGTGCGCTCCGACGATATCACCAAAGACCCGCGCTACGGAAAAGTGTCCCCGCATCATGGGATGCCCAAGGGACATCTCCCGGTCCGCAGTTACCTCGCCGCGCCGGTTGTCTCCCGATCGGGGCGCGTCATTGGAGGCCTGTTTTTTGGTCATTCACAGGCAGGGGTCTTCACGGAGCAGAGCGAAAAGCTCCTGGAGGGCGTGGCTGCGCAGGCGTCCGTGGCGATCGACAACGCCAGGCTTTATGAGACAGCGTTGCGCGCATCGGAGGAGCGAAAAGCGCTGCTGGAGGCGGAAAAAGCGGCTCGGGCCGAGGCAGAGCGCGTGAATCTGCTGAAGGACCAGTTTCTGGCGACCCTCTCACATGAGCTGCGCACGCCGCTCAATTCCATCGTTGGTTGGTCGCAGTTGTTGCGCACGCAGCCGGCTAGTGAGGCAGATGTGCAGGAGGGATTGGCGGTCATCGAGCGCAGCGG